>TARA_R100000935_G_scaffold42846_1_pt1 | contig 28078 bp, 26 predicted proteins | sample TARA_R100000935 | Tara Oceans TARA_R100000935 (sample SAMEA2621502) | marine metagenome | biome: marine biome (ENVO:00000447); feature: surface water layer (ENVO:00002042); material: "saline water (ENVO:00002010), including plankton (ENVO:xxxxxxxx)" | depth 5 m
ACAGGCTTTAGGGCCTTCAATACTATTGCCAATACGATATCGCTCAATTATAGGTCGATCCTGAACTATTTTATAAACAGGAGTACAAATGCATCGGCGGAATCATTCAATGCAAAAATAAAAGCTTTTAGAGCGCAATTCAGAGGAGTCAAAAACGTAGAATTCTTCCTTTATAGATTGACCACAATATTTGCATAAACACAACAATTGTTCTTGATCCCAAAAAAGCAGGATAAACATCTCACTTTAGGGTACAAAAAATGGCAAGCTACCTACATCGCACCGCTACAACCATATACCCTTGCTGCGTTCCCACCCTGGGGGATTCTACAGGAGCTGGTCGTGTAGGACTTGCCGATGCAAATATACAATCTTTTAATTTTTTTACAATCGTTTTCAGGTCTTAATTTTATTAAATATCTTGCCTTAAAAAGTCGCCAATTTTATTTCTGGATAGCGGGTTGATTTTAAGACAACTATATTAAATTCAAACAAAATAAATGTTCAGCTCAGGCACTTTACCCACTAAAATTATATTATAATTATACCCATATTAAAAAATGAACGCCTTTAAATTAAACCTATTCTTCATAATTCCCCTGTTCTTTTTGGCCTGTGATGGTACCACCAACCCCTCCAAGCTTTTCGAAATTCAGCTGGAAGGAAACCAAACGGAATTTCAAAAAAATCAGGCAGTGGGCATCTCAGTCAAAAATCTTAAGAATAAAGAGATTGATAAGATTACCTATACACTGGACAATAAGGAAATTACTCTGAACAATGATAAAATTACTCTTGACCAATTGGAACTTGGGGCCAAAACCTTAACCGCGAACATAAGTTTCGAAGGCGAAACCGTTGCAGTGTCCAAAGGAATTAAATTATTGGCAGAACACGCCCCCGAGATCTATACCTACGAAATTCTAAACGTTTATCCCCATGATATTGACGCCTATACCCAAGGATTGGAATTTCATAAGGATACACTTTACGAAAGCACTGGTAAAAAGGGAAAATCCTCCTTGAGGCAAGTAGATTTTAAAACTGGGGAAATTTTAAAAAAAATAGACTTGAACAACACCTATTTTGGAGAGGGCATCACTATCTTAAACAATAAAATTTATCAACTCACTTGGCAAAGTGGAGTTGGGTTTATATACGACCTAAAAGATTTTAAGAAAGTGGATAGCTTTAAATACAATCAAAGCAAGGAAGGTTGGGGCTTGTGCAACGACGGCAACAAAATATTCAAGAGTGACGGCACCGAGAAAATATGGTATTTAAATCCTGAAACCATGGCTGAGGAGGGACATTTTGAAACGGTAACCAATACCTCCATATTCAACAAGGCCAATGAACTGGAATATGTAGATGGAAAAATATACGCCAATGTCTATCAAAAGGAAAGTATGATGATTATTGATGCCAAAAGTGGTGCCATAGAAGGCGTTATAAATTTTGGCGGCTTAAAGGAGAAAGTTACGCAACATCAGAATCTGGACGTCCTAAACGGAGTAGCCTTTCATCCAGAAAGAAAGACCTTCTTCGTTACCGGAAAAAACTGGGACAAATTATTTGAGGTAAACATCCTTAAAAAATAACTATGGGAATTTTTGAAAAAACCATAAAGGTTGTAGAAGATGACCTGGATGACCTAAATCACGTCAACAATGTACGATATGTTCAATGGATGCAAGATATTGCCAAGGAACATTGGCAGGCCAAAGCCCCTAAAGATTTGATAAACAATACGGTATGGGTAGTTTTAACGCATCATATTACCTACAAAAGTGCAGCAAAATTGGACGATGTTATTTTAATGAAAACATATATCGATAAGACCAAAGGCCCCGTAAGCGTTAGGGTTGTAGAAATGTACAATAAAGAAAATAATCAATTGCTTGTCAAATCCAAGACCGAGTGGTGTTTGTTAAACTCCGAAACCTTTAAACCAATGAGGATTTCCCCGGAAATAGAAAGTATCTTTCTTACCCAAACCTAAATATTCAATATAAAATCCGTGCACAAGACTTTTTGTATTTTTTCTGCCCTAGTTCTACTGCTAGTATTTTCCTCCTGTAGGATGGACTTCGATTATACAAAAAGTAACGGCTCTTTGGAATTCTCCAAGGATACTGTTTTCTTGGATACTATTTTCAGTAACATTGGCAGCAGTACCTATACCTTAAAAGTGTATAACCGCAGCTCCACCGATATCAGCATCCCAACAATTCAGCTTAAAAATGGGGACAACAGCAGGTATCGTTTAAATGTGGACGGTGTAGCTGGTCAACTTTTTAGTGACACCCCTTTGTACGCCCAGGATAGTCTGTACATATTTGTGGAAACCACTGCTGATATTGGCAATACCGATACCAAAGAATTTTTGAACACCGATGCCATTCAATTCGACAAGGAAAACCATTTGCAAGAAGTACAATTGGTTACCTTGGTCAAGGATGCCATATTTTTATACCCAGCACGATCTTTGAACGGTGAACGGGAGACGATTGTTCTTGACATTAAGGAATCTGGGGAAGAAATTAAAGTGGAAGGTTTCCAACTGGGGCCAGATCAACTCAATTTCACCAAAGACAGACCCTATGTTATATACGGTTACGCCGCCGTGCCAGAAGGCAAAACACTAAATATAGAAGCGGGCACAAGAGTACATTTCCACAAAGACTCAGGGATATTGGTAAAAGAAAATGCCTCCCTCTATATTAAGGGTGAATTAAGTGAAGACAGGAGTTTACTGGAAAACGAAGTTATTTTTGAAGGAGATCGACTGGAGTCCCACTATTCCGACATCCCGGGACAATGGGGATCCATCTGGATTTCCAAAGGCAGCATAAATAACAAAATAGAATACCTCACTATTAAAAATGCCACAGTGGGCATTTTAGTCCAAGGAGACAACAACCTAGAGGAAACCACTTTATCACTAAAAAATTCCCAAATCTACAATAGTGAAAATGTTAACCTATGGGCAAAGACGGCGGTTATAAGGAGTGAAAATTTAGTTTTGGGAGCTGCAGGGAACATCTCCCTATATTGCAACCAGGGAGGAGATTACAGCTTTATACATACAACCATAGCCAATTATTGGAAATACGGGTTCCGCTCCGGCGCAGCGCTACTTTTGGACAATGCTACTTTGAGCGGGGGTAGTTCAAATGACCTGAAAAGGGCAGACTTTAAAAATTGTATTATCTATGGAAGCAATCCAAACGAATTGAACCTAGTTAAAGAAGAGAATTCCGCTTTCAATTTTTACTTTGAAAACTGTCTCTTAAAATTTAAGAATAAGTCCGAAAATGAACTGTACAATTTTGAGAATACCGCCCATTATGACAATATATTACTAAATTTAGATCCTGAATTTACATCTCCCATACAGAATGATTTTATGATCAGGGAAAATTCGAGTGCTTTTGGAGCAGGAAATCTGGCCACAGCACAGTTGGTTCCCTTAGATATTTTAGGGGCGGACAGAACCAAAAACCCAAGCCTAGGTGCATATGAAGTAATTTTTACTGAATAAAGTAATAATATTCTTCATAGTCAGAAAGAAAAATCTTTCAAATAGTATATATTTAGCCAATAAAACGAAAACCCTAGTTTTTCTAAGGTTGAAATACACACCTATGCCTTTAAGTATTACTAATTTGCATTAAAATCATCTGAAATTATGGAATATACCTATACCATTTTGGACTCTGATGCCCAATCCAATTTACAGCTTCAACACTATATGGAAGAATACAGTGAATTCTATTGTTCAGGTGTAGCCACTAACAGTATAGATGGTCTAAATGGTATACTTAAAAAATCTCCAGATGTTGTTTTTATCCATTTGAACGAAAAGGCTCAAGAGTATTTTCACATGATTATGGAAATGCACCAATACTTAAAAGAAATCCCCATTTTTATAGGGATTTCCAAAAGCAAGCAATTTGCCTTTGAAGCCTTGAAATGTCATTTTTTCGACTACTGGTTATTGCCTTATAACGAATTCGACATTAGAAAGACCCTCCTAAGGTTAAAATTAAAAACACCGAAAGAGCAGGAGCCCAAAACACTTTTACTTCAATCCTATAAAGATTATCGCTACATAAATACTCAGGAAATCATGTATTTACAAGCCGATAACAATGCCACCGACTTTTTTATGAAAGACGGAAGTACTATAAGCGCTTTTAAAACGTTAAAGACTTTTGAGAACAATTTACCGACGAATTTTGTAAGGGTTCATCAGAGTTATATCATCAATATCGACTTCGTTTCTAGGATCAACTATGGGAAAGGACTATGCACTTTAAAGCATGACAAACTACAATTACCCTTTTCCAAATCCTACAAAAACAACATTGACAACTTAAAAAAGGTCTTGGCCAAAAATACCATTTCTACTCTTAACTAGACAAATTCTCACAAAAACCATACGTTCACTAATAGAACTCCCACATATACTAAAGATAATTCCTACATAAATTTTTAGTGTCCCTTCATTGTTAATTTAGCTTTAGAAATAAACCTCATTAACCCTCGAAAACCACTAAAAATGAAAAGATTACTATCTATTTTTGCCGTAGTACTTTTAAGTATCGGCTTATTTGCCATGGGAACCCAAGATGTTTTCCCAACTGTAAACAATTCCATCGCTACTGACGGAGACGTAATTCCCAGGGAAAGAAGGGATCCTCCAAAGGCAACCAACGATTTCCAGTACAATGAAAATGCCGTTGCCACAGATGGCGACGTAATTCCAAGGGAAAGAAGAGACCCTCCCAAGGCTACGATCGATTTCCAGAAAAATGACAATGCCGTTGCTACCGATGGTGATGTAATTCCTAGGGAAAGAAGAGACCCTCCTAAGGCTACAATCGATTTTCAAAAAAATGACAATGCCGTTGCTACCGATGGTGATGTAATTCCAAGGGAAAGAAGAGACCCTCCCAAGGCTACGGTCGATTTCCAGAAAAATGACAATGCAGTGGCTACTGATGGTGATGTAATACCAAGAGAAAGAAGGGATCCTCCAAAGGCAACCCTTGATTTCCAAAATGTTACCAACGTGATCGCTTAAGTAACATGAAAAAATGTAAGAACCAAAAGGTTTAAATTACATTTATAAAATATAAAGCCCTAAGCAAATTTGTTTAGGGCTTTTTTTTTATCTTTCCACCTTTATGGAGAAAAAAGTCAATTATAATTTTTTATTTTATTTCATATTTTTCCTACAAGTCATCAACAGTGGTTGTAAGGATACTACCATTGGTATAAAAGATTCACCGACGACTCCAGCAAACGATAGCATCACTTACTGGTTGTCCGAAGAAAACAGCAGTTCTGTTGAAGATTATAGCAAAAATCTTTCCAAGGCCTATGATCTGGCATTGGAAGAAAAAAACGATTCCCTTAAATCGAAACACTTCTCCAGAATATCCTATTACTATTCATTGGTAGGGGATTCCTTGCAATTTAGACGCTCCAACAACATCGCTTTATCGCTATCCGCAAAAATTAGAGATTCCAATGCCCTGGCCAATAATCATTGGGATTTAGCTTTTTTCTTGGAGGACCAATCTGTTGAAGATAGTGCCTACTATCATTATTCTCAGGCCGAAAAAATCTTTAGATCTTTGAAGGATGACTATTCCACCGCTCGAGTGCTATATAGTTTGGCCAAGGTTCAAGCTGATATAAAGGATTACACCGCCAGTGAAGTCACCACCATTGAGGCCATTGAACTACTAAAACCTTTGGACAAATATTATTATCTGTTTTTATGCTATAATAATCTGGGATCGGTAACCAATGCCCTAAATGAATATGACAAGGCTTTGGAGTATTATGATAAGGCACTTTTTTATTTGGATAAATCCAAGATAGATAGTTCAAATCGCCTGAGAAATACGGCTATCAATAACATTGGTATGGTGTATCAAGCAAAAGGTGAAATCAAAAAAGCTCTTGAGAACTTCGAGAAGGTTATTAAAGTAGATAGCATCTATTATAAAGACATTGGATTATATACACAGGCTCTTTCCAATTATGCCCAAAGTAAGAATAAGCTTGGAGATACAGTTGGAGTTTTAAACTCTTTTAAGAAAGCTCTAAAAATAAAAGACAGTGTAGGAGATAACAGGGGATTAGCACTCACCAATTATGAGATAGCAGAATATTATTTGAATATAAAGGATACCGCCAACGCCCTGACCTTCGCCCAAACTGCCAAACAGATTTCTGAACAGACCAGCAATAACAGAAGACTGTTGGAATCCTTGGAACTTATGGCAAAAGTGGACCCCCAGAACTCATCCAAATATACCCAGGAATACATAAAATTGAACGATAGTTTAATTAGGGAAGAACGCTCAACCAGAAATAAATTTACAAGGATACGATTTGAGACCGATGAGTTTATAGAACAAAATGAACTGCTGACCAGGCAGCGCCAATTATGGATCGGGATAGCCATTGCCCTTTTTGTACTTGCAGCATTTGTACTGATCACTATAGATCAACGTCGTAAAAATCAAAAATTGAGATTTGAACAGGCACAACAAAAAGCCAATCAAGAAATCTTTAATTTATTGCTGGCCCAAAACAAGAAGGTAGAGGAGGGTAAACAACTGGAGAAGAAACGGATATCAGAAGAACTTCATGACGGTATTCTAGGTCAAATGTTGGGAATACGTTTAATTCTGTCCGGACTTAACAATAAAACCGATTCCGATTCCGTTCTTAAACGCAGTGACCTGCTTAAGAAATTACAAGGTTTGGAGGAGGAAATCCGTACCATTTCACATGAATTGAGCAGGGCATCGCAAGAAAAAATTCATAACTTTATTGTATCCATTGAAGAATTGGTCAAAACAATTCAAGATTCCTCGAAAATGAAATGTCATTTTGAGTATGACCATAAAATAGATTGGGACCAGTTAAAGGGAGATATTAAAATTAACATTTATAGGATTGTGCAAGAAAGTTTGCAGAATTGTATAAAGCATGCCAAGGCCACTAAAGTGGACCTATTGTTCGAATCCGAAGGTGATCATGTGCGGATTATAGTATTGGACAACGGCGTTGGTTTTGACCAGAAGAAGGGAAAAAGAGGTATAGGACTTAAAAACATTAATTCCAGATTGGAGAAGTTGAAAGGAACTTATGACATTCAAAGTAAAATTGGACAGGGAACGAAGGTAATCGTTACCATTCCCTGTATTATGGAAGAAGAGGCAGAACCTGTACATGCCTAAAATATTATGTAATTGATAATAGAATGAGAACTTTAAGAGTCTTAACGATAGATGATCATGAAATGATCACTACTGGATATAAATATCTTTTGGAAGCTGCCGAATTTGAAGAATTTCAGATAAAAGTAGAAACAGCCAATACCTTTGAAACCGGAAAGCAGAAAATAGAGGATTCGGCCAGATCTTTTAAATATGACCTATTGTTGTTGGATGTACAATTAACGGAGACCCATTTGGAGGAACCATATTCCGGTGAGGACTTGGGAATTTTCGCAAGAAAGATTATTCCGGATACCAAAATTGTCTTTATGTCCTCATTTAGTGATAATTACAGAATAAACAGCATTCTAAAAAATGTGAACCCCGATGGTTATATGGTAAAATCGGAAGTGGACGAAAAATCGCTGATTGCCATGGTCAAAGGCGTAATCAATTCCCCCCCTTACTATAGTCAAAAAGCATTGGTGGCCATTAGAAAAAAAGTCTCCAATGACCTGTTATTGGACGATAATGACAAAAAAATACTCTATCACGTTTCAATTGGAACAAGGACAAAGGATATGGTCGATTTTATAAACCTGTCCCTAGCTGGAATAGAAAATAGAAAAAGACAGCTTAAGGTAATTTTTGGAGTAGAAAAACAGAACGATTTGGCTCTGGTCCATGAGGCTAGAAACAGAGGATTTCTTTAATCCAATCCATGCTATTTCTCACACTTTTGAGGTGCTTTCCGACTCGAATACCCATAATTCCCGAAAAATATTATCAGACACCTTTAATGCCTCCCATTTAAGACGTTCCGAATGCCTCTTTACCGTTTAACGTCTACTTTTTCGACGAATACACCCTATTTGAATGGAAACCTTAATTTTTCTAAGGTTTTTATCGAATTAAGGACAAAGCATTAGCCTAATTTTGACATAAGTTTTTTAATTAATTAGTATATAGGATGTCGAAATCGGGAAACGAATTTTTCAATAATCCAAAAATCGGAACACAGAGCACCGACCATATTGTTGGTTTAGAGGTTTTTAGAAAAGGTTTGGAAAAGCATTTTTTTGCGGAGGTTAGTATTGGTAATTATGGCTTAAAAGAAGAATCCGCCAATTTGATCATAGATATTAAGTGCAACCTTAGTCTGGACGAAGCTTTGTTTTATATCAACAAACCATCAACTTGCAGCGGTCGCCCTAAAAATTCCGGCGAGGAAAAGACAATATTATTCCTATTGGCATATTCGAAACTAAAAAAACTGAACACTACAACAATAGATATCAGCGAACTAACCATATCATTGTTAGACACCACCATACTGATCAGTAAAATTTACGATCAAAGTATTGCTGACCAACTCGAAAACATCTTTACGGAACTTATTAACCACAATATATACTATACCAAAGGTTTAAATGAGACACCTTTTGAAGTTTTTATACCTGTATTTGAGGAGGACACCTTGGAAAGCGATGTTAAATTGAAGAATATCGTTTCGGACAACAACAATACGAACGACTATTTCGGATTTTGGGGCATGTATTATGACCAAACCGAAGAAGCGGCGATATATGACCTAAATACCAAAACTATCATATTCGGTGACATTCAAATCCTTAGTGAATAGGAGGATTTGCAATAAAAAAACTGTCCACAAAGAATCAAGTCTAAATAAATTAAGACCTGATTGTACACCTTATGGACAGCTTTCTAAATGTATATTAAGCGTTGAACAACTCTCTGGAATGCATTAGGGCATTAACTTTTTCCCTTACAGCATCAATAATCTTCTCATCTTCAGGATTCATTACAACCTGATCAATAAAATTTACAATTACCTTCATTTGGTCTTCTTTTAAACCTCTTGTGGTAATTGCGGCCGTACCAAAACGTATACCACTGGTTACAAAAGGAGATTTATCATCAAAGGGAACCATATTCTTATTAGCAGTGATATCTGCTTTTACCAAGGCATTTTCAGCATCTTTTCCAGTTATATTCTTGTTTCTAAGATCAATCAACATCATATGGTTATCGGTGCCGCCAGAAATAATGTTATACCCTTTATCCATAAATGCGCTTGCCATTGCCGCAGCGTTTTTCTTAACTTGAAGCATATAGTGCAAGAATTCATCGGTCAAAGCCTCACCAAAAGCAATTGCCTTTGCAGCAATAATGTGCTCCAAAGGACCACCTTGATTACCTGGAAACACTGCCAAATCCAACAAAGCGGACATTTTTCTTAAAGAACCGTTCTTCAACTTCACCCCAAAAGGATTGTCAAAATCTTCACCCATTAAAATAAGCCCACCTCTTGGCCCACGCAAGGTTTTATGGGTCGTTGTGGTTACAATATGACAATGCGGAATTGGATCGTTAAGAATGCCTTTGGCAATAAGTCCGGCAGGATGGGATATATCGGCCAAAAGTATAGCTCCTACACTGTCTGCAATTTCCCTGAATCTTTTAAAATCCATATCTCTGGAATAGGCAGAAGCCCCTGCAATAATAAGCTTAGGCTGTTCTTTGGTGGCTATGGACTGAATTTTGTCGTAGTTGAGTACGCCAGTCTCCTCATCAACCCCATAAAACACAGGATTGTATAATCTTCCGGAAAAATTTACGGGCGAACCATGGGTCAAATGACCACCATGCGATAGATCAAATCCAAGAATGGTATCGCCTGGCTGTAGACAGGCATGATATACAGAGGCATTGGCTTGAGACCCAGAGTGCGGCTGAACATTGGCATACGCGGCACCAAATAATTGCTTGGCCCTATCTATGGCCAATTGCTCTATTTCATCCACTACTTCACAACCGCCATAATAGCGCTTACCAGGGTAACCTTCTGCATATTTATTGGTCAATACGGATCCGGCAGCCTCCATTACTTGGGGACTGGTGAAATTTTCGGAAGCAATTAGTTCAATTCCATCTATTTGGCGTTCCTTTTCCGCCTCAATTAGTTCAAAAATTTGATTGTCGCGTTGCATAAAGTAATATTCTATTAAATAATGTGCAAAAATACGAATTGCCGACCGTTAATTCCTAGAAAATAATATATTTGATAAGATATTTATTAAACACAAGTTAACAACTCGAAAATGCCGTTAAAAACTAATCTTCCAGAAAAAAAAACATGGTTACCTGTACCAGACAATTCTGATTTCCCCATTCAGAATATTCCTTTTGGAGTTTTCCTGACCAGGGATGATATTATCACTATAGGCTCAAGAATTGGTGATTACGCGATAGATTTAGGGGCATTGCATCAATTGGGATATTTTAAGGACATCCCGTTGACCGATGATATTTTTTTACAGGACACCCTTAACGACTTTATCTCCGACGGCAAAAAGACCTGGCGTTTGGTCCGGAACAGGATCAGTGAAATATTCGACATCAACAACAACGATTTGAAGAACAACGAAGAACATAAAAATATTGTTCTTTTTACCATGGACGAAATAGAAATGCAGCTTCCTGTGCAAATTGGGGATTATACCGATTTTTATTCCAGTAAGGAGCATGCGACCAATGTAGGCAAAATGTTCAGGGATCCGGCAAATGCCCTTTTGCCCAATTGGCTGCACATACCTGTTGGGTATCACGGCAGAAGCTCCTCTATAGTACCCAGTGGCACTTCTGTTAGAAGACCCATGGGACAGACCCTTCCTGCGGGAGAGGAACAACCTGTTTTTGGTCCGTCCAAATTGGTGGATTTTGAATTGGAAATGGCGTTTATTACCACGGACGCCAATGTTTTGGGAGAACCAATTCCTGTTGAGGAAGCAGAGAATTATATATTTGGAATGGTACTTTTTAACGATTGGAGCGCTAGGGATATACAAAAATGGGAATACGTGCCTTTAGGTCCGTTTCTGGCCAAAAATTTTGCATCGTCCATTTCACCTTGGATAGTTACTTTGGATGCCTTGGAGCCTTTTAGGGTGGCAAGTCCGGAACAGACCCCTACACCCCTGCCCTATTTACAACAAACAGGAAAAAAAGGTTTCGATATAAATTTAGAAGTTTCCATAAAACCAGAAGGAGGTAAAGCAACTACTGTTACCCGATCCAATTTTAAATATATGTATTGGACAATGGCCCAACAACTAGCCCACCATACCATAAATGGCTGCAAAGTAAATAGTGGTGATATGATGGGTAGCGGGACTATTTCTGGCCCTACCCCTGATACTTACGGCTCCATGTTGGAACTTACTTGGCGTGGGGAAAAACCCCTTACCTTGGAAGACGGATCTACCAGAAAATTCATTGAGGATTACGATACAGTGACTATAACCGGGTATTGCAAAAAAGATAATGTCCGTATTGGTTTTGGGGAAGTTACTACCAAATTATTGCCCGTTTTTCAACAGAAAAAAAAATAAAGCACAAAAAAACAGCCCCATTTTGTACGATACCTAATAGTTTAACGTTCGTGTATAGGACTATTTTGGCATAGCTATTGAACTATGTCGATAATATTTTTAAACCAAACGTTATGAAACAAATATTACTCACCTCGTTGATGCTGTTCTTTTTAATCTCTTGCGGAGGGGTCAAAAAAACACAGGAAGCCCTAAATACGGGCAACTATGGCAATGCTATAAATACCGCCCTTAAAAACATTGCGGAAAACAAAACCAAGAAATCCAATCAACCTTACATTCATATGTTGGAGGAGGCCTACAAGAAAAATACAGAACGTGAGCTTCAAGAGATCGCCTTCTTAAAGAAAGATAACAATCCGGCCAACCATGAAATAATTTTTAATGGATATCAAAACCTAAAATCCATTCAGGAGCGCATAAAACCTTTATTGCCTTTAAAACTATATGACGAAAATAGGGATGCCCGATTTTCATTTAAGGATTACGATGAGGAAATAATAAAGTCCAAACGCGAATTGTCCGACTATTTGTACAGCAATGCCACGGCCCTATTAAATACAGGTCGATACAAGGAAGATTTTAGAAAAGCTTTTGATCAATTTTCATATTTAAATGATATAAACCCCAATTACAAGGATACCCAACTTAAATTGGAGGAGGCCCACGGCAAAGGTCTGGATTATGTTCAAGTGGTAATGATCAATGATTCCGAACAAATAGTCCCCAATCGTCTAGAGCAGGAATTATTAAACTTTAATACTTACGGATTAAACGACCTGTGGACCGTTTACCACACCAACGCACTGGAGAATATTAAGTATGATTATGAAATGCAGGTGGCGTTCAGGAACATTAATATTAGTCCGGAACAGGTTACCGAAAAGCAGATTTCCAAGGAAAAGCAGATCAAGGACGGCTACAAATATGCCACAAACCAAGATGGGGAAGTTCTAAAGGACAGCCTGGGCAACAAAATAAAGATTGATAAATTTAAAACCGTTAAATGTAATTTTTATCAGTTCACCCAGCTGAAGTCGGTTGAAGTAGTCGGGAACGTAAGTTTTTTGGATTTGAACAGTCAGCAGCAGATTAATTCCTACCCATTGGCCAGCCAGTTTGTCTTTAACCACGTTTACGCCAAACACAACGGTGACACCAATGCGCTTGAGGAAGATATGGTCCCGTTATTACAACTATCTGCCGTTCCCTTCCCCAGCAATGAACAAATGGTTTATGATGCGGGAGAAGATTTAAAAGCCAAATTGAAAGGCATAGTCACCAGACATCGTTTCAATTAAACCTTAAGTAGGTCTTACTTATTTTTTAGCCCCAATAAGAATACATTTAACTGTTAAGGAAACTTTCCTTAACAGTTAAATGTATTTTTTTAAATCCAGTTGAGTAATTGCCCCATGGGACTCATGTGCTACTACGGTTCCGTTTTTAATTACGAGTAACTGTGGCGACTCGTGAACAACTCCAAACACATTGCTGGTTTCATTGGAAACAGAACGATATTTGTGCAAATCCAGGTAATGAAGATCTAAACTATTATTGGATATATCATACCCCTCATTAAACCGATTCATAACCATTCTACTTATACCACAGGTGGTGGAATGCTTGAATATTACCTGAGGCCTTACATTGGACCTTTCCTTAATTACCTCCAGCTGCTCTACGGATGCCAATGGCGCCCAAGGCACAACCTTCGCTTCTTTTTTTTCCTTTTCGCTATTATTTCCCTTTCCAAAAAGCCCTTTTAGAATCCCCATTTCGTAATTTTAGTATTAAGTCCAAAAAACGTTGTCAACCTTACAAGCTGCCGAATTGTCGCTTAAAATCAAAAAATAAACGACATTTTGTCCTGTTGCAAACCGTGGTAAGGTTGTTGCTTTTAAGACTTCAAAAGTAAGCAATAACCTAAAAAAAACAACTATATGAATTTTAATAACTTCACTATAAAATCGCAGGAAGCCATACAACATGCGCAGCAAATGGCGCAAGGTTTGGGCCATCAACAAATAGAGAACGAACATATTTTTAAGGCAATTTCCGAGGTTGAGGAAAATGTACTTCCCTTTATCCTTAAGAAACTGAACGTTAACACCACCTTATTGAACCAAATTTTGGAAAAAGAACTGGAAAGTTTCCCCAAAGTATCGGGCGGAGAAATTATGCTTTCCAGGGAGGCCAATAAGACATTGACCGAAGCTAGTATTATTGCAAAAAAAATGGAAGATGAATATGTCTCCATTGAACATTTGCTATTGGCAATTTTCAAATCTAAGAGCAAAATAGCACAAATACTAAAGGATCAAGGAGTTTCGGAAAAAGATTTTAAGACAGCCATAAATGAATTGAGAAAGGGTGGCAAAGTTACTTCCCAGAGTGCGGAGGACACCTATAATTCCTTGAACAAGTATGCCAGAAACCTCAATGAGTTGGCAGACAGTGGAAAATTGGACCCTGTAATAGGAAGGGATGAGGAAATTAGAAGGGTTTTACAGATCTTGTCGCGTAGAACGAAAAACAACCCAATGCTGGTAGGAGAGCCTGGTGTAGGTAAAACCGCTATTGCAGAAGGCTTGGCCCATAGAATTGTACAGGGCGACATTCCTGAAAACCTAAAGGATAAAACAATCTATTCATTGGACATGGGCGCCCTTATTGCAGGTGCCAAATACAAAGGGGAGTTTGAGGAGCGCCTAAAGGCGGTTATCAAGGAAGTAACCTCTTCGGACGGTAACATTGTTCTCTTTATTGATGAAATCCACACTCTTGTTGGTGCCGGAGGGGGACAGGGCGCAATGGATGCAGCCAACATACTTAAACCTGCATTGGCCCGCGGGGAACTGCGAGCCATTGGTGCAACCACCCTGGATGAATATCAAAAATATTTTGAAAAGGACAAAGCCTTGGAACGAAGGTTTCAGAAAGTAATCGTGGATGAACCCGATACCGAAAGCGCAATATCCATTCTGAGGGGAATAAAAGAAAAGTATGAGGCACACCACAAGGTTAGAATAAAGGATGAGGCCGTAATTGCAGCCGTTGAATTATCGCAACGTTACATTACGAATAGATTTTTGCCGGACAAGGCAATCGATCTAATGGATGAAGCCGCTTCCAAACTTAGGATGGAAATAAATTCCAAACCAGAGGAACTCGATGTTTTGGATCGAAAAATAATGCAGTTGGAGATAGAAATTGAAGCCATTAAGCGAGAGAACGACACTTCAAAACTCAAGGCCTTGAATGTGGACCTTGCCAATTTGAAGGAGGACAGAAATGAAATATTTGCCAAATGGGAGAGCGAAAAAACTGTTGTGGACGATATCCAAAAAACAAAGAACGATATTGAAAACTTTAAGTTGGAAGCCGAAAGGGCCGAGCGTAATGGGGATTATGGAAAAGTTGCCGAAATAAGGTACGGAAAAATAAAGGAAGCCCAAGAGCGATTGGAAAAACTGGAAAGCGAACTGGAAGAACAGCAACTTGGGGAAACCTTGATCAAGGAAGAGGTCACCAATGAGGATATAGCTGAAGTGGTAGCCAAATGGACAGGCATCCCCGTTACCAAAATGCTTCAAAGCGAAAGGGAAAAGCTCTTAAAATTGGAAGATGTGCTCCACAAAAGAGTGGTGGGTCAGGAAGAAGCTATTCAGGCTGTTTCCGATGCCATTCGAAGAAGCAGGGCCGGATTGCAGGACAGCAAAAGACCAATTGGCTCCTTCCTGTTCCTAGGAACTACGGGGGTTGGTAAGACAGAATTGGCAAAAACCCTGGCAGCTTATCTATTTGATGACGAAAATGCCATGACCAGAATTGATATGAGCGAATATCAAGAGCGTCATTCGGTAAGTAGATTGGTAGGTGCACCTCCGGGATACGTTGGCTATGATGAAGGTGGCCAATTAACCGAGGCTGTACGTAGAAGACCCTATTCCGTGGTATTACTGGATGAGATTGAAAAAGCGCATCCGGACACCTTTAATGTTCTTTTACAAGTATTGGATGAAGGTAGGCTTACGGACAACAAAGGTCGTGTAGCAGATTTTAAAAATACCATTATCATAATGACCAGTAATATGGGAAGCCATATTATTCAGGAAAAGTTTGAGGACAACAAAGACATCTATAGCGCCACAGAGGCGGCAAGGGTGGAAGTATTGGGTCTGTTGCGAAAAACCATTAGACCTGAGTTCCTAAACCGTATAGACGACATTATCATGTTTACCCCTTTAAGCAAAGTGGACATTAAAAAGATAGTGGTACTACAACTGGATCAGTTGAAAAAATTGGTTGCCAAACAACAAATTACAATAGACGCAACCGAAGAGGCAATAGATTACTTGGCCAACAAAGGCTACGATCCGCAATATGGCGCTAGACCCATTAAAAGGGTAATTCAGAAAGAAGTATTGAACAATATTTCCAAAGAATTGTTAAGTGGTAAAATTCACCCAGGTGGAATTATCCTTATAGACTCGTTTGACGATCAGCTCGTATTCCGAAATGAGAGTGAACTGGCGAAATAAATGACCGTTTTTAATAGAAGGGCATCCGATTATAAATTGGGTGCCCTTTTTTATTAACAATATATACCATGCAGTATAAGATTTTTTATATTAGCATAAAACTGTAAGGACATGTCTACAAAAGCCGAGAGAACAACCGCCTATATCATTGAAACTGTTGCGCCAATTTTCAATAAGCTTGGATATGTTGGAACTAGCATGAGCGACCTTACAGAAGCTACAGGCTTGACCAAAGGTGCCATATACGGTAATTTCGAAAACAAGGATTCCTTGGCACTGGCGGCTTTTGAATACAATAGCAAAAAACTACTGTCTGAAATAGATGATAAACTAAATTCGAGCGGGACTTCCCTAGAGAAGCTTTTTGTGCTTACCAATTTCTATAGGCACTACGATACTTTTATAGAGGAATTGGGAGGTTGCCCAATTTTAAATATTGGGATAGATGCCAATCACAATAATTCCCAACTGCTGGCCGCAACCAGGGAAACCATAAAAACTATAGAGGGGAAAATTGCCTTGTGTCTGGAAAATGGACTTAACAACAATGAACTTAGACTACCCGTAACACCTCTTCAGTTTTCTAAACAACTTTTTACAATGATCCAAGGAGCAGTGGCCATGGCCACTATAACAGGCGATAGAAAGTACTTACTGAATACGGTGACTTACTTGGACCAATTAATTGTCCGTGAAATAAAAAAGTAATCCGGCACTACTCCCCTATTATCCTAAATATCCAAGTTTTTTCGGCATATTTACCATTAAATTTATTATCCCTTGCCGCTTCAGCTTCACTCAGGGTATCAAATCTTTCCAAATATACATAGTCCCACTTGGTCTTTTCCAAATAGAAGTACTTAGCGTCAATACCTTTCTTCTTAAGGCTTTCCACAAAAATATCACGATATCTAGAAGTACCATAAACATTGCCTATAAGATAAAATCCGGCCTTCTGGCCTTGCAGTTTTTCCACTTCCTCGTAATGGCCCTGTGTTACAGCCTTGCCGGCCTTCTTCCTGGCTGCAATCATATCTAGGTCATCCTGGATTTTCTTAGCCAATGCCAATTCTATAGCTTTTATGGAATCCAATCTTTTTTGCTCCTTCATCTGGATAGCCTTGGCCAATGCCGCGGCCTCCTGTTCTTCTTTCAACCTTTTTGCCTCAGCCAATTCTTGTGCCACTCTTAATTCTTCTGCAAGCGCTTTCTTTTTCCTGCCTCTTACACGCTTTTGTTTTTTCTCTTTTTTAAGTGCATTTTTCTGGGCCAAAGCCTCAGCCTTGCTAAGCTCTTTTTGCATTTTCTCTTCCTCTGCAATACGATCCCCATCTTCCAATGGAATAACATCCTCAGTTTTCTCAAGTTCCACCGGCACCTCATCCTCCTCAAAACCTACTACCTTTTTGCGTGCATCAGGACTACTTAGCGTATAAGCCGCAATTATCTCAAATGAGGGATCCTGATCTTTGATTTCGGCATCCAAACCATATTCTATAAGGGCTCCCAATGATAAATGCTTAAAAAATCTACCGCCCAATCCACCCGATATACCGTAGAAACTATTGTAGCCCCCTTGCAACCAAAATTTATTGGATGACAATAATGCATTAAGTCCTACTTGGGTATCCCCATAGGGCACAGATTTTACATAGAGCATAGGAAGCAGATAGGCATTATCCGCCCCACTGAAAAGGGTTAGGGGCAATCGATAGTCGATCATACCCATATAAATCTTTTCATCGGATGCCGAAGCACTCTTATTAGTGGAAAAATTATAATCGAACAAATTTTCTGCAGTAAAACCAACACTGAATCCATCGACAGAAAATCTAACTCCAGGTGCAAATTGCATAATAAATGCATTTTTGGATAATTCCAATTGGGGCAGTAAAATTTCAGGATTTGGATTATACCTATCGTCAGCAATTTCACTATTATAACCAAAAACGTTCAAACCAACCGATAGTTGCATATTACTCCCAAAATCGAAGGCGTATGCATAGTTTAGCACTCCACCGGTATTTAAAAACACCCCTGTATTATTCTGCACAAAACCGACGCCTATAGAGGACTGAGTATTTATTTTTCTGGAATAATTTAAGAAAATGGAAGTAGGGTCGCCATCTATGGTCTGCCATTGATATCTGGACCACCAGGCAATAGACTCCGGATTGTTCCTGTCCAGTGAAAAAACCGGATTGAACAAACTGGCATTGAATTCGGTTAAATTATGCTGCCTTAAGTCGGTTGGAAGCGCAACTTCTTGGGCATGCGAAAACAATACCGCAAACAAAATAGCATAAATAGCGTACTTTTTATCCATATACAAAAGAACAAAAAACTACGGGCACTACATACTATTTTACTGTAATTTTAGTTACTTTACCAGTAGAAGCTAATACCAAAAATAGAATTGACCATGAAACATATAAATCTACTATTGATTCTTTCCTTAACCATCGGTGTTATGTCCTGTAAGGAAGATCCGAAGTTACCCATGGAAAATGCAGAAGATTCTATTTCCACTTATTATTTCATAAGACATGCAGAAAAAGATCGTAGCGATCCTGAAAACATAGATCCAGAATTAAATCAGGACGGGTTGGGAAGAGCCATACGTTGGGCCGAAGTTTTTGATCCCGTTGCCCTTGATGCCATTTACATCACAGATTTCGAAAGAACTGCGATGACCGCAGCTCCTACGTCGGTAAAAAAAGAAATTACCCCCCAATATTACGACCCTAAGGCAATTATTATCGAAGAATTCAAAAGATTAAATCTAGGTAAAAACGTTCTTATTGTCGGCCATAGCAATACCACTCCGGAATTTGTCAATCTCATGTTGGGAGAAGAAAAATATGAACATATGGACGATTATGACAATAGTAGCCTATTTATTGTACGGATCATAAATGGAAAAGCCACCGATATTAGATTAAAAATGGACTAGTTGGAAGGCTTCACCGAAATATCTTCCAACTCTATTTTTGACAATAATTTCAATTTGTTTCTTTCATAAAAAACATCCACATCATAGAATTCGCTATCCCTTAGAGTGGCCTCATAATTTTCATAATCAACAAAACGGATACCTCCAAGGTAACGCTCATTGTATGCTACCCTAAAGCGTATCCCTCCCCCATCCACATAAAACTTGTACGCTAGGTAATCGGGCTTAAAGGTCTCCTTATTAAACCAGTACAGATAAATATCCTCATAATCCTTTCCTCCGCCTTTCTGATCAAAAGTTACCTTCACTTTATAATATTCCTTATCCCTTACCGTAACTTCCCCCAATAACTCCTTATTGACTGCAGGATCGTTCAACCCGTATGGCAAATGGGCAAAGTAATGTACGGAGTTCACAGAATTTGCGTACAAATTGGCAATGGAATCCCGTAAAGGCACCACACTATCGTTAACAAATCGTTTGAAACCCTGGCTAGCTTTTACATCTACCACCTTAGTGGAGTCGGTCAATCTAATCCTTTTTAAAATTCTTTTTTCGTCTTTCCATTCAGATGCATATTCGTAATCCCTGAATTTAAAGAATACATCATTGGTTCTATATTGTTCCCCTCCACTGACAGAAATGGCCTTATCCACTATTTCTTGGGCAGAAAGACGGGTGGGTGCTTTCTCCTTGCACGAAACTATCAGAAAAACAAGAGTTAAAAGGTATACTACTTTCATTCAATAACTTTTCACATTAATCGCAATGTTTACACATACATTACAAAAAAAACATATTTATATCCAAAAAAATTAATTCGATCTAAACTTATACCCTAATTGCCAATCGGATAATTGTTTCTATTTTTGTCAAACATATGCAGAAAAAAGTAAATATAAAGAACAAAAGGGCACGATTCGATTACGAGTTATTGGATACCTATACGGCCGGTATAGTTCTGTCTGGAACCGAGATTAAATCTATTCGGGAAAGCAAGGCTTCCATCTCGGAGAGCTTTTGTGAATTTAATGATCTTGGAGAGTTGTTTGTTATTAATATGCAGGTAGATGAGTATTCCCATGGAACTCATTACAATCACAAACCCAAAGCAGAGCGAAAACTTCTGCTCAACCGTGGTGAACTGAAAAAACTGGAAAAAGAGGTAAAAAATTCAGGTCTAACCATAATACCCTTAAATCTTTTTTTGAACGATAGGGGCTTGGCCAAGATGAACATCGCGTTGGCCAGGGGTAAAAAGCTATTTGATAAGCGCGAGACTATCAAGGATCGAGACAACAAGAAAAACCTGGATAGGATCAAGAAAAGCTTCAACAATTAGGACGCCCCTTAATTTTTATCCTCCAATAAAGGCACAAATCTAAAGGACCCCAATTCCTTCTTCTCAAATTCTTTGGCAGATTTACGCACAAAAAGTGTCATGACTTGCTCATCTGTCCCTACCGGTATTACCAATCTCCCCCCTACCTTGAGTTGGGCCAGTAAAGGATTTGGCACAAAAGGCGCCCCAGCGGTTACTATAATACTGTCAAATGGAGCCTCTTCCGGCAACCCTTTATATCCATCCCCAAATATGACTTTTTTGGGTCTATAACCCATTTTTTTAAAAAAGAGATTGGTCTTTTTAAATAGTTCCAACTGACGCTCTATGGTATATACCCTTGCCTTTAATTTTAATAATACCGCGGTTTGATACCCACTTCCCGTTCCTATTTCCAAGATCTTATGGTTGGGCTCTACCTGCAAAAGCTCGGACTGAAAGGCCACTGTGTAAGGTTGGGAAATGGTTTGGTCCGCACCAATAGGAAAAGCCTTGTCCTGGTATGCGTGATCCTCAAAACTGCTATCCAGAAACAAGTGTCTTGGAACGGCCCGGATAGCCTCTAGAACGGAATTGTCCACAATCCCTTTCTCAGAAAGAATGTCCGCCAACTTGTTGCGCATTCCCCTATGTTTTAATGTATCTTTCAATTGTTTGGTTTTGGTGGGTAAAGTTAAAAAACGAAAAACTTAAAATGAAGAAATCCGAAAATTTACCTGTGCAATCTAATCTATTCTTTAATCCGCAGGTAAATTTAACTTAGATTTCTTTAATTATAAAAACCCTAGTTTAATTATCTACCCTATTATTTTTGTCTTATTCTTTGACATTGAATTGTTGAGAAAAAAGATGGAGCATAATACTTAACTTTTGTTTTTTAAGCCCTTAAACTTGCAAACTATCCTTATTTTTGAGGAAAATAAATACATATGCTTAATGTTGGCGTCCTAGGAGCAGGACATTTAGGGAAAATTCACCTTAGATTACTGAATGAGTCCCAAAAATATAATTTGGTCGGATTTTACGATCCCGATGTCATCAACGGTAAAAAGGTAGCGGCAGAATTCGGCTATACTTTTTTCGACAATATAAACAAACTAATAGATGCCGTAGATGTGGTGGATATAGTTACCCCTACGCTTTCCCATTTTGATTGTGCCAAAAAGGCGATGGAAAAAGGAAAACATGTTTTCATTGAAAAACCCATTACCAATACCCTTCAAGAAGCCGAAGAATTGTTGCTATTGGAAAAAAAGCACCAGGTAAAGGGACAGGTAGGCCATGTGGAAAGATTTAATCCCGCATTTATGGCGGTTAAGGAAAACATTAATAATCCCATGTTCATTGAGACCCATAGGCTGGCAGAATTTAACCCAAGGGGAACCGATGTACCCGTTGTTTTGGATTTGATGATCCATGATATTGATGCCATCCTTAGCGTAGTAAAGTCGGAGGTCAAACAAATCAATGCCAGTGGGGTTTCGGTTATAAGCAACTCACCAGATATTGCCAATGCCAGAATAGAGTTTGAAAACGGCTGCGTGGCCAACCTAACGGCAAGTAGAATTTCCCTAAAAAACATGCGCAAGTCGCGCTTTTTCCAAAAAGATGCCTATATCTCGGTGGATTTTTTAGAGAAAAAAGTGGAAGTAGTAAAAATGAAGGACGCCCCCGAAAAACCGGGTGACTTTGATATGATCCTACAAAATGCCGAAGGAGTAAAAAAACAGATCTATTTTGAAAATCCCGATATAGCCTCAAATAATGCTATTCTGGACGAGTTGGAGACTTTTGCAGATGCCATAAACAATAATACCGCCCCCGTGGTCTCCTTGGAACAAGGAACCCGGGCTTTAAGGGTTGCGCTAGAAGTAATTGCATCATTCCAAAAGAAATAGATGTATATTTTATGTTTATGTGATAAACAAAGGCATGATATATAATAGAATAAAATTCCAAGTAAAACGCTACAAATGAAAAACATCGCAGTCATAGGAGCCGGAACAATGGGTAATGGCATTGCCCATGTAATTGCTCAAAATGGATATAAAACCAATCTTGTAGATATTTCACAGGAAGCCCTGGACAAGGGTCTGTTAACAATAGCTAAAAATCTTGACAGAATGGTGGCCAAGGAACTTATCACAGAAAATGATAAGAAATCTACTTTGGGAAACATAACTCCCTTCACCAAACTTGCGGACGGGGTTAAGAAGGTAGACTTGGTAATAGAGGCTGCAACCGAAAATACGGCTCTTAAATTAAAAATCTTTAAAGAATTGGATGCCATCTGCGAACCCGTTACCATTTTGGCTACCAACACCTCCTCCATTTCCATTACCCAGATTGCAGCAGCCACCAAAAGAGCGGACAAGGTTATTGGAATGCACTTTATGAATCCCGTACCCATTATGCAATTGGTAGAGATAATAAGGGGCTATAGCACCTCCAATGAGGTCACAAGAACCATTATGGATCTGTCCTCGAAACTTGGAAAAACACCAACGGAAGTCAATGACTATCCTGGTTTTGTTGCCAACCGGATTTTAATGCCCATGATCAATGAGGCTATAGAGACCCTGTTCCATAAAGTTGCAGGGGTTAGGGAGATCGACACGGTTATGAAATTAGGAATGGCCCACCCAATGGGTCCGTTACAGCTTGCGGATTTTATTGGCCTTGATGTTTGTTTGTCCATTTTAAATGTAATGTATGACGGCTTCAAAAACCCAAAATATGCCCCCTGCCCCTTATTGGTAAACATGGTAACCGCCGGAAAATTGGGTGTTAAATCGGGAGAAGGTTTTTACGATTATTCGGAATCCCGTAAGGCCGAAAAAGTTTCCAAACAATTTAATTAATAGTTTTTTGCACTGCTTTACTTTAATAATCAGTTTAACGGCGTACAAAAGTCTAGCTTAGTTCAACACCAAAAAACAATTGAATGTCCATTAAAGATAATTTAAAAACAATCAAGGATTCGCTTCCTTCACATGTTCAACTCGTTGCGGTTTCCAAGACCAAGCCGATAGCCGATATCGAAGAAGCCTACGCTGCCGGACAAAGGGTTTTTGGTGAAAATAAAATCCAGGAAATGACAGAGAAGCAGCAAGTGCTTCCCAAGGATATTGAGTGGCACATGATAGGCCATATACAACGCAACAAGGTAAAGTATATGGCAGAATATGTGGCCCTGATCCATGGAGTGGACAGCCTAAAACTATTGCGGGAAATAAATAAACAAGCCAAGAAACATAACAGGGTTATTCCCTGTCTTCTGCAAATCCACATTGCCGAGGAGGACACCAAGTTTGGTTTTGACGAGAATGACCTTAGCGAATTGATCGCTTCAAATGAAATTAAACAACTTGCTAACATAAAGATAGTTGGACTAATGGGAATGGCCACATTTACGGATAATACCCAGCAAATAAGGAAGGAATTTAAGCATCTCAAAACCTTGTTTGAAAAAACCAAAGCAACGTTCCCCGATCTTTCGCAATTATCCATGGGCATGAGCGGCGATTATAATATTGCCATAGAGGAAGGCAGTACCATGATACGAGTGGGCAGTAGCATTTTTGGATCCAGAAATTAGCGCGCAACCTAGCTATTTCTTTGGCCAGAGAATACGTATCTTTGTTTAGTAATCTGAATTAGAAATTTTGCATGTACGTCATATTAGATATTGAAACCACAGGAGGAAAATACAATGAAGAGGGGGTTACGGAAATTGCTATCCATAAGTTTGACGGGCATAAAGTAGTGGACCAGTTCATAAGCCTGGTAAACCCAGAAAAAGAAATCCAACCCTTTGTGGTTAATCTTACCGGCATTAACAATAACATGCTTCGCACTGCTCCAAAATTCTATGAAGTGGCCAAACGCATTGTGGAAATTACGGAAGATGCGGTAATAGTTGCCCATAATGCCCAGTTCGACTATCGGATTTTGAGAACCGAATTTAGGCGGTTGGGCTTTAATTTTGAACGCAAGACTCTCTGTACAGTTGAACTGGCCAAGCAATTATTGCCGGATGCCGAATCGTATAGTCTGGGTAAATTGGTTCGATCCTTGGGAATCCCCGTGAGTGATCGTCATAGAGCCAATGGAGATGCCCTTGCCACATTGCAGCTATTTAAACTATTACTTTCAAAAGATCTGGACAAAACCATTTTTAAAAGCGTACTAAGAACCGAGACCCAAGGGGAATTATCGCCAAGACAGTTGGATATGGTAGATGAACTACCTTCGGAAACAGGGGTCTACTACATGCACAATAAGGACGGTGATATTATTTTGCTGGGCAAAAGCAGTAATATTAAAAAAAGGGTAAATCAGCATTTCACCAATAATAGTCCAAAGGCCAGAAGAATTCAGAAAGAAACCAAAAGGGTTTCCTATGAAAAAACGGGCAATGAATTGGCTGCCTTACTAAAGGAGAATGCGGAATTATTGCGGAACAGACCCAAGTACAATACCCACTATAAAAAAAGGTTATTTTCTCATGGTATTTATAAATCCATTAACCAGGATGGCTATATTGCATTGACGGCGGAGGCCATAAATCCAAAAAAAAGGGCAGTAGTTACCTTTAATAGCCTTGAGGGAGCAGAGAATTTTCTGCACAGCATCAGGGAGGAGTTTCAATTGTGCAATAAAATGAATGGACTGTCACAGGCAAAGACACATTGCTCCCATTATGAGGATAATAGTTGCCTGGGCGGGTGCATAAACCAAGAACCGGTAGAGATCTATAATGCAAGGGTATTACAGGCAATTGACAAGTACAGTTTCTCAAAGAAAAGCATCTTGATCATGGACAAGGGAAGGGAAATTGGCGAGCGTTGTGGAATTGAGATCAAAGATGGTGTTTTTAAAGGTTTTGGCTATTTTAATTTAAACCATCAAATCAATAATATTCATATCTTGGAATCCATAATAACACCCATGGAAGGAAATGAAAACACGACGCACATTATCTCATCCTATCTCAGAAAAAAAAAGGTGTTGAAAATTATAGAACTAAATCAGTAGACTTTGAAAATTAAAAAAAGTTGGAAACAAAAGATCCATGAAGTAATCTATGGGACCCATACCCAGGCGGGAAGACTTTTTGATATTATACTGCTTGTTGTAATCGTCTATAGTGTAATTATTGTAATGTTGGAAAGCGTCCCTTCATTTGATGAAAAACACCATAAATTTCTAAACTATTCCGAATGGGTAGTGACCATTTTATTTTCTATCGAATACATTTTGAGGATAATTTCTATCAACCGGCCTAAAAAATATATATTTAGTTTTTTTGGCATTGTCGATTTTTTATCCACCATTCCAAAATACCTTTCACTATTATTTGTCGGTTCCCAATACCTAACAGCTTTTAGAATTTTAAGATTGCTAAGGGTATTCCGAATACTAAAATTGGTACGCTTTGTTGGGGAATCCAACAATCTGGTAAGGTCCATTCACGCCAGCAGAACCAAAATATTTGTTTTTGTTTTCTTTATCCTCATAATTTCCATTTTATTGGGAACGGTAATGTACATCGTAGAAGGTCCTACACATGGTTTTACCAGTATACCACATAGTGTTTATTGGACCATAGTTACCCTAACTACAGTTGGATACGGGGATATCTCCCCTGAAACCCCCTTAGGACAGTTTATTGCCACCGTTATTATGATTATTGGTTATGGCGTAATTGCGGTACCCACCGGGATTGTTTCTGCTGAATATGCTGCTGGCATGACCAACAAAAAAAATATAGCCCCAGGGAAGACCTGTCCGGATTGTGGTACGGAAATCATGCGTATTGATGCCCATTACTGTAGGGAATGTGGACATAAATTAAGTGATGATTAATGAGTAAAAAAAATCTTATTTCCATTGTTGGGCCCACTGCGATAGGAAAGACGACCTTGGCCATAGCCCTTGCCAAACACTACAAAACAGAGATTATTTCCGCCGATTCCCGTCAGTTTTATAAAGAAATGTCCATAGGGACCGCTGTGCCGTCCCAGGAAGAATTAGCAAGTGTTCCACATCATTTTATTCAGCACAAAAGCATTTTTGAAGAATACACCGTAGGGGATTTTGAAAGGGAAGCTATAAAAAAACTTGAAATACTTTTTGAAGATAACGACATTGTTGTCATGGTAGGCGGAAGTGGTCTATACGTTGATGCCATTAAGGACGGACTGGATAGTTTTCCAACAATAGACCCTAAAATCCGGGAAACATTGAACGAAACTTTGGTAACCCAAGGCATTTTAAGCCTTCAAGAAAGACTTAAAATTCTGGACAGGGATTATTATGACCAAGTAGACCTAAGCAACCCGCACAGGCTTATTAGGGCTCTGGAGGTGTGTATTGGCTCAGGCCTCCCCTACACCTCATTCCTAAATCAAAAAAAGCCCGAACGTAATTTTAATACCATTACCACAGCCATAAATGCAGAAAGGGAGATTATCTACGCCCGTATAAACCAAAGAGTGGATATAATGCTGGAGATGGGCTTATTGGAAGAGGTTGCCTCACTTAAGGACCAACAGACCCTGAATGCCTTGCAAACGGTAGGTTATAGGGAATTATTTAGTTATTTTAAGGGCGACTACGATCTAAATACCGCTATTGCTGAAATAAAGAAAAACACCAGAAGGTTTGCGAAAAGGCAATTGACATGGTTACGAAAAAAAGAGGACATCCTTTGGGTGGATTATGAATACAACTTGAACGAAATTCTGGAGAAGATAGATCAAAAACGCACTGGATAATGGCTTTATACAATAAAAACATTCTATTTGTAATTGGGGTTTCCGGCACAGGTAAATCCACCATTGCGAAGTTGTTGGCAGAAGAACTGAACCTACCATTTTTTGATGGGGACGATTTTCACTCGGAAGCCAACATAGAAAAAATGTCCAATAAAATCCCCTTGACCGACGAGGACCGTTACGAGTGGCTGGTAACCCTAAACAAATTGGCCGTGAACAACCAAGAAACAGGGGCTGTCATTGTCTGCTCCGCCTTGAAGGAATCCTACAGAAACATACTTGCAAATAAAATTGAAGAAAAAGTAGTCTGGATTTCCCTGGAAAGTTCTTTCGAATTGCTATTGGAACGCCTACAGAAGCGAAAGGGTCATTTTATGCCTGCCGAATTATTACGGTCCCAACTGGACGCTTTTGAACCTCCTACCAAAGCGATAAAAATATCGATAGTTCCCAGTCCTCAAGAAATTGTGGAACAAATATTAAGGGAATACAAAACTCATTATATTCAGGGGTAAAACAATGGGGTACTTTAGTCAACCGGACCCAAGGAAAATGGTTTAAAACCAAAAACCCCGCCTTGTTGGCAGGGTTCGTTCTACTATTGTGTTTCCAAAAGCCTGCGCCTTTTAATTAACCTCGACAAAAAAATAATTGCAAGACCTTGATTTCATGTAAATTAAAAATGCCACATTCCCCATGAGCCTGCCCACTGTAGACAGGCTCGACCAGACAAAATTGTCATAAACAACTCATTAAAAGTTAAATAACGTGAGTTCGACATAAAAATATTATCTATACATTGAT
>TARA_R100000935_G_scaffold40710_2_pt1 | contig 27801 bp, 25 predicted proteins | sample TARA_R100000935 | Tara Oceans TARA_R100000935 (sample SAMEA2621502) | marine metagenome | biome: marine biome (ENVO:00000447); feature: surface water layer (ENVO:00002042); material: "saline water (ENVO:00002010), including plankton (ENVO:xxxxxxxx)" | depth 5 m
GATCGCCACCACTGTCTGCCGCGTGACGCCGATCGCATCGCCCAGCGCCGCCTGACTCATCTGGCCGTGCCGCTCGCGCAGCTCGCGAACCCGGTTGGTGATGGGCGGCCGCTTCCGCCCGGTCATGATCCCCAGCGCAGCAGGATGATCTGCAGCGCGTACTCCGCCACCTGAGCCAGGATTAGACCGCCCACGATCATGTGGAACAGCAGAGCGCCGTCCTCCCGGTGCATGAAGGTCACAAGGGCCGTGACGGCGAGCACCGCCTGGATTACGCCGGCCCAATGGCCCGCCCGGTCCAGCAGCGGGCGCTCGCGTTCATCGGGCGGCGTGTCGGCCCTCTTGGGCGCAAGGATCGCAAGGACGATCTGAGCTGTGATCGAGGCCGCCACCACGACAATCACATAGGGAATGAAGGTCGCCGCCGCCGGTGGGGCGCCCCCAGCGCCCTGGGCGGCGTCCAAGTAGGTGGACAGATAGTGGAGTCCCAGGGCGGCCGTCAGCGCGCCCATGACCCAGGCCGACATTTCTCGGTACGACATTAAGGCTCTCCCGGTGTCAAATATTTCAGACACATGAAGCCGATCGCTCGGGAGATGTCAAATATTTCCGACATGAGGCGTCGTCAGGCGGCGGGCTGCACCTGTCGGCTCACTACGGCGGCGTCCAGCATCTTGTAGAAGTCGGCGGCGAAGGCCTTGGTCTGGCCCAGTCGGCTGGCCTTGAGCGTCGGCCGCAGTTCACGCCGCAGCTTGCGCAACCGCTCCACATCGCCCGCCAGCCGCACGGCGGCGTCCCGGTAGCCGTCCAGGTCCCCCGTACAGAGGTCGTGCAGCCCGGCATTGCCCAGGATGGAGCAGCTCAGCCGCTCGAACAGGCCCGCGCCGACCAGGGTCACCACAGGCACGCCCATCCACAGGGACTCGCACGTGGTGGTGCCGCCGGTCTGCGGGAAGGTGTCCAGGGAGATGTCCATCTCGTTGTAGAAGGGCATGTGCGCGCCGCGCACCGCCTCGAAGCGCAGCCGGTCGCGGCTGACCCCCTCGGCCTCGAAGATGGCCGAGATATTGTCCCGGAAGGCCGCCGTGCCGCCTTCGGGCCGGACGAACATGAAGCGAGAGTCGGGAACCGCGGCGGTCACCCGGGCCCATCCGGCGACCATCTCACGGCTGTACTTGTAGGGATTGTTGGCGGTCCCGAAGGTCACATAGCCATTGGCCACCACCGGCGGCTCGGCGGCCATGGTGCGGTCAGGGAAGGCCAGCTCCCCCATCGCGATCCAGCTCGAGGGCATCAGCAACGGCTGCTCGATCAGCAGTTCGCGCCGCGGCGGCACGAGATAGGGGTCGAGGATCAGGTGGTCGATGGTGTCCAGGCCCGAGGAATGCGGATAGCCAAGCCAGCTGGCCTGCAGGGGCGCGGGCTTCCAGGCCATCACATTGAGCTTGTTCATGTGCGTCGAGCCGCCCAGCTCGATCAGCATGTCCAGCTGGTCGTCGCAGATCATCTGGGCGGCGTCGAAGTCGCTGATCTCCTGTTCCCAGCGGAAGACGTCCACCAGGCTGGTGATGCGCTTCTGAAGGTTGTCCTCCTGCCCCTGATAGAAGGAGTAGCAGTAGACCTCGAACCGCTCGCGCGGGATGTTCTCAAACAGGGGCAGGGAGAAATAGGCCACCGGATGCATCCGCAGGTCCGAGGACATGATGCCGATGCGGATCTTGCCATTGTCCGGCCGCGGCGCCTTGGGGCGGCGCAGGGGATAGCGCTTCACACGCTCCTGGACGAATTCGCCCCAGATCCGGTGCTGATGGATCAGCTCGTCACGGTCTTCCGGTGTCTTGACCCGGGACAGCTGGCTCAGCAGGGCGGTGTGGCGGCCCTGTTCGGCCCACATGCGGCCCGTCTCCTGAAAGTCGCAGACCTCGTCCAGGCCCGCGAAATCCGCCACCCGGGAGAGCACCTCCGAGGCCACCTTCAGCTGCGCCGCGCCGCTCGGGGTTCCCAGGGCGCGGGCGGCCTTCAGCTCGGCATAGGCGGCGTCCAGGTGGGCGGCCTCATCCCCATGCCGGGACCGGACCAGGCTCTCCACCAGGGCCATGCGGTAGTCCAGGTCGTCGGGCTTCAGCTCCACGGCCCGCCGCAGATGGATATTGGCCCGCGGCCGGTCGAAGTCGGTGATCACCCCGCCGAGCTGATAGTGCGCCCAGGCCTCGTCCGGATGGGACTCCAGGATCTCCTTCAGATAGGCCTCGGCCTGGCGAAGCTTCTGGCTGCGCCGGATCGCCACCGCCTTGGCCTCCATCAGCCGCGGTATGGGGTTGGCCTTCAGGGCCTCGTCGAGGACCGCGACGGCTGCGTCAGCGGTGTGGGACTCGGCCACCAGGGCCGACAGGTCGAGCCAGGCGTCGATCAGGTCCGGCTTCAGGCGGGTCGCCAGACGAAAGCGCATCTCGGCCTTGTCGTAGTCTTCCGATCGCCACAGGCCGCGTCCCAGGGCGCGCTGCAGCTCGGCGTTGGCCGGCGCATTGCGGACCAGGCGGCTGAAGATGGCCACGGCGGCGGGCCCGTCCTTCAGGTCGTTGTGGACGTTGCCCTTGTTCTGCAGCAGGCCCTCGTTCTTGGGATGGATCTTGAGGCCGGCCTCAAAGGCCTGCAGCGCCTGCTCCGGCTCCCCCATCCGCCGCAGACAGACGCCCAGGACGTTCCACAGATCAGCGTCCCGCGGATAGACATCCAGGCCCGCCCGGCACCATTGGGCGCCCTTCTCGAACATCCCCTTGCGATAGAGCAGGCTGGTGAAGTTCTGATAGAGCCGCAGCGCCGAACCCGGCTCATCGGTCAGGACGGCCTCGATCAGGGCGATACCTTCTTCGAGACGACCAGCCTTCAAGGCGGCGTCGGCTTCGGCGATCCGATCGGTCATGTCGTGGTCCTGGGAAACGGCGTCCTGCGCCCACGCCCGGGGCGCGGGAGTCGCCGCGATCCTAATGACCCGCCGTGCCGGCGCCAACCGCCTCGCCCGCACCGTCGCGCCGGGCCACATAGTCAGGGCGGGAGAAGCGCCACTTCATGGCCAGGATCAGGGCTGAGAGGGTCAGGCAGACGGAATTGGTGGTCATGACCGGCAGGCTTCCGATCAACACCCCATAGGTCACCCACAGGCTGAAGCCGGTCACCGTCACCACATACATCCGCAAGGAGATCGAGCGGGCGTCCCGCTCCCGCCAGGTCTTGATGATCTGGGGGGTGAAGCTGATCATCGAACAGAGGCCGGCGCTGAAGCCGATGATTTCGGGCAGGAGGGCGTTGCTGTCCATGGCCCTAGACCGCCTGGGCCAGCTGGTCGACGCCCCAGCGGCTGACGAACCGCTCCGAAAGGGCCAGACCCGGGGGCGGCGGGCCCGGGGCGGCGCCGTCCTGCAGGCATCGGGCGAGATAGGTCAGGGCCCGGCGCACCGCGCGATCGGAATAGGGCTTGCCGATCACGCCGCAGGCCCCGGCCAGGTCTTCCGGCAGCCGCTTCACATTGGCGGTCATGAACAGGACGATGGCGCCCTGGCCCTCGGCGATCTGGCGGGCGGCGGCCACGCCGGTGGGGCCGTCGGCCAGGTGGACATCCACCAGGGCGATGTCGGGCTCCAGGGTCTGGGCAAGCTCCACGGCGCTGGCCGAATCCAGCGCATGGCCCACCTCGTGGCAGCCGGCCTCACGGACGAGGAAGCCCAGCTCGACGGCCAGCAGGACCTCGTCCTCGACGATCAGCACAGACAGGGGGCGTGACATGGGGGTACCGGGCCTATCCATGGGCGGGGAGCTTCAGTATGGCGCGCACGCCAGGCGATCCGGGTTCGAAGGCGAGGGTGGCCCGAAGCTGCTGCGCCAGGAGGTTGGTGATGGTCAGGCCAAAGCCGGGCTCAAATTCGCCGGTCTCGGGAAGGCCCGGCCCATCGTCGCAGACCTCGATCACATAGTGGCCATTCAGACGGCGCACCCGAATGGTCAGCCGGCCGGGTCGGTCGGGCGCCAGGCCATGCTTGAAGGCGTTGTCCACCAGCTCGTTGACGGCCAGGGCCAGGGGGGCCGCCTGGGCCGCGGCGATGTCCACCCGTTCCAGATCCAGGTGGATATCCACCTCCTCGCGCCCGGAAGAGACATCGCCCATCAGGTCGCGGATGAAGGTCGCCACGTCGAAGCGTTCCAGGTCGTGGCTCTGGAACAGCCGGCGATGCACCGTGGCGATGGCGCTGACCCGCGAGAGCATGCTCTGCAGGGCCGCCTGGGTCGCGTCGTCCTGGGTCCGTCTCGTCTGCAGCACCAGCAGGGAGGTGATGAGCTGCAGGTTGTTCTTCACCCGGTGGTCCACCTCGTGGAGCAGGGCGGTGCGATCGGCCAGGGCTTGCTGTGCTGTGCGCGCCTGCTCGGCGGCGGCGGCTTCCAGGGCGGCCTCGGCGGCCTTGCGCGCGGTGACGTCCACTTGGGAGCCGATGAAGTAGACGATCTGCCCGCCCGCGTCGCGGACTGGGCTGATCTGCAGCGCATTCCAGAAGGGCGCCCCGTCCTTGCGATAGTTCAGCAAGTCCAGATTGGCCGCCTCGCCCTGCCTGATGGCGCGCGACAGCATCTTGACCACCTCGCCATCGGTGTCGGGGCCCTGCAGGAAGCGGCAGTTGCGGCCGATCACCTCGTCGCGCCGGTAGCCGGTCATTCTGAGGAAGGCGTCATTGACGAAGACGATCGGCAGATCGGGCGCCTGGGCGTCGACAATGGCCATCGACATGCGGGTGGCGTGGACGGCCGCGGCGAAGGGGTCGTCGATCCCCGCGCGAGGAGCCAGAAGGCTATCGGCCAAAAAACTGTTTCCTTGTTCCGCCATGCTCGACGCCGACCAATCCCCGGATGCAGCAAACGCCGGTTTTTCGTCCGGGTTCCATGGCGGCGCGATCTCGTCCGACGCCTGGACGAGCCTCGTTTGACGTGTCACGCCAATGTCACACCCGTCCGGCTTGGTGGATGATCCGGCGAACGGAGATTCGATTGTGCCGCAGCCGTCCCAACCCCTGCCCTTGAGACCCCGTCGTGGTTTCGTCGCTCAGCCCGTCGTCCTGACCGGTCTGGCCGGCGCCGGCGCCCTGGTCGCCCTGGTCCTGGCGAGCGGGGCGCACCTTCTTCTGGCTGTCGCGCTGGCCTTCGCTCTGGGGGCCGTGACCCTGATCCAGGCGCGCCGCGCCCGGCAGGAGGCCGGCCGGCTCCGCGCCGAGGTGGCCCAGACCCATGTGGAGGTCGCCGCCGGCGCCCTGACTCTCCCCTACACCTCGGTGCTGAACGCCCTGCCGGACCCGGTGATGGTGATCTCCGCCCACGAGCCCGACGACCTCACCGGGCGGCGGTTCGTCATGGTCAACCGGGCGGGGCGGAGCGTCCTCAAGATCCAGCGGGAGGCCGGGCTTCTGGTCACCGCCATCCGCGACCCCGATGTCCTGGAGGTGGTCGACGAGGCCCTGTTCGGCGGCCTCGAAGGCGAGGCGGTCTATGAGTCCGGCGGCGTACAGGAGCGGATCTTCCGGGTCTATGCCCGGCCCCTGGGCTCAGCCAGCGACGGCGCCCAACTGGCCCTCCTTGTGCTGCATGACGAGACCGACATCCGGCGGGTGGAGCGGATGCGGGCCGACTTCCTGGCCAACGCCAGCCATGAGCTCCGCACCCCCCTGGCCTCCCTGTCGGGCTTCATCGAAACCTTGCGGGGCCACGCCCGGGGCGACGAGGGCGCGCGCGACCGGTTCCTCGGGATCATGCACGTCCAGGCCGAGCGGATGTCGCGGCTGATCGACGACCTGATGTCGCTCAGCCGGATCGAGCTCAACGAACATGTGCGGCCACTCCAGGATGTCGATCTGGCCGCGGCCCTGCTGGATGTGGTGGACGCCCTGGCGCCGCTCGCCCGGGACAAGGGCGTGGCTCTCGAGGTCGAGGCGCCGCCGCGGGGTGAGGTCACCGTGACCGGGGACCGCGATCAGGTGATCCAGGTGGCGCAGAACCTGGTGGACAACGCGCTCAAGTACTCCCCCTCCGGCGCCCGGATCCGCATCCTCCTGGAGTCCGGCCTCAGCGCCGAGGCGTGCGTGGCCCCGCGCATGGAGCAGGCGGCCAGGATGTCTCTGCTGACCCCCGACCATGGGCCCGAACGGTTCGCCGCCCTGTCGGTGATCGACGCTGGCCCCGGCATGGACCGGGAGCATCTGCCCCGGCTGACGGAACGCTTCTACCGGGTCGAGGGACAGAAGAGCGGCGAGAAGCTTGGCACCGGCCTTGGTCTGGCCATCGTGAAGCACATTATGAACCGCCATCGCGGCGGGCTGGCGGTGGAAAGCCGCCCGGGCCACGGCGCCGTTTTCACCGCCTATTTCCCCCTGGCCCACCGCCGCGCCACGGCTGGGGACGAGGCGGGAACAAGCTCGGACGATGTAATAAAACTGTCATGAAACTGTCGCGTTTGATCAGCAAACGGAAGGCAGTTTCCGCCCCGCGCGGAGAGGGGCGACGACCGCTCGCCCCAACCGTAGTGACGCGCGCGACGAGCGGCAAAACGAAGGCCTGAATGCTCATCTGGATCGCCCTCCTCGGGCTCGTCCTGTTCTCCGCCACGGCCTATGTGGCCGGCCGCCGCAAGGTGCTCAGCGCCGCGGGCGGAAGCTCGCGCCTGCTCCATTCCCTGCCGGGCTATCACGGCGCCTATCTCGCCCTGTGGGCGGCGGCGCCGGCCATCATCCTGCTTCTGCTGGTCAGCCTGTTCGGCGCCCAGCTGGAAGAGGCCGTGCTGCGCGGCGATCCGCCGGCCGCGGTCGCCAGCCTGCCCGACAGCACCCAGGACGTCTTCTACAACGACGTGGTGGCCACCGCGACCGGCGGGCAGGTGAGCCAGACCGCCTATGACGGCGCCCTGGGCGAGGCCTTCGCCGACAAGCTGGCCCTGGCCTACGACATCCATCGCAATCTGGTCATCGGCGCCCTGGCCGGGGCGTTCGTCCTGGCCCTGGCCGGCGCGGCCATGGCCTGGCCGCGGCTCAGCGCCGACTTCGCCGCCCGGCCCCGGGTGGAGCGCTGGATCGCCGTCCTCTTCCTCGCCTGTTCAGTGGTGGCGGTGCTGACCACGCTCGGCATCGTCGCCTCCCTGGTCTGGGAAAGCTGGCGCTTCTTCCAGGCCGTGCCGGTCTTTGAATTCCTGTTTGGCCTCACCTGGGATCCGCAGATCGCCATCCGCGCCGACCAGGTGGCCTCGTCCGGCGCCTTCGGGGCCGTGCCCCTGTTCATGGGCACCTTCCTGATCATGATGATCGCCATGACGGTGGCTGCGCCCGTGGGCCTGTTCGCCGCCATCTATCTCTCGGAATATGCCGGGCCGACGGTGCGCGCGGTGGTCAAGCCGCTGCTGGAGATCCTCGCTGGCATCCCGACGGTGGTCTATGGCTTCTTCGCCGCCCTGACGGTCGGCCCCCTGTTCCGCGGGGCGTTCAACAGCCTCGGCGCCCAGTTCATCGGCGGGCCCCTGGATGGCCTCGGCCTCTATCTGATGCAGGTGCAGAACCAGATGGCCCTGGTGGCCGGGGCGGTGATGGGCATCATGCTGATCCCCTTCGTCTCCTCCCTGTCCGACGACATCATCAACGCCGTGCCCCAGTCCCTGCGGGACGGGTCCCTGGCCATGGGCGCCACCCGCTCGGAGACCATATCCCGGGTCATCATGCCCGCCGCCCTGCCGGGCGTCATGGGCGCCCTGCTGCTGGCGATTTCGCGGGCTGTGGGTGAGACCATGATCGTCACCATGGCCGCCGGCCTTCAGGCCCGGGCCACCTTCAATCCGCTGGATACGGTGACCACCGTGACGGTGCAGATCGTCACCCTGCTCACCGGCGACCAGGAATTCGACAGCCCCAAGACCCTGTCGGCCTTCGGCCTTGGCCTGACCCTGTTCCTGATCACCCTCATGCTCAACATCGTCGCCCTGCGGATCGTGCAGCGCTACCGGGAACAGTATGACTGACGCGGCCCTCACCACCGCCCAGAGCGCCAAGGCCCGCGCCCGGTCCGAGTCCGAGGCCCGCCTGAAACGCCGCTATCGCGCCGAGGCGCGGTTCGTCTTTTATGGCCGCGCAGCCATCGTGCTGGCGCTCGCCTTCCTGGTGCTGCTGCTCGGCCGCATCGGCCTGCAGGGCTATTCCACCTTCACCGACTATCGGGTCAGCCTGCCGGTGCAGGTGAGCGCCGACCGGGTGGATATGGCCGATCTCGCCGGTTCGAACTTCAACCTCATGGTCGCCGAGTCGGCCCTGGCCCTGCTGGGCGAGACTGACGATCCCTATGGCGAGGCGTCGGGCGAGATGATGGCCATCCTGTCGGCCGACCTGGGCTTCCAGGTCCTCGACCGCCTGCGCGAAGATCCCGCCCTGGTGGGCCAGACCATCACCGTCCAGGGCCCGATGAAGGCCAATGCCAGCCTCTACTACAAGGGCCAGATCAGCCGCGACACCGAGGTCGGCGGCCGGCTGCTCAGCGACCGGCAGCTGGACTGGCTGGACGAACTGCGCGAGCGCGACCTGGTGTCGGGCGGCTTCAACTGGACCTTCCTGACGCGCTCGGACTCCACCGAGCCGGAACAGGCCGGCGTCTGGGGGGCCGTGGTCGGCTCGGCCATGATGCTGTTCGTCACCGCCATGCTGGCCGCGCCCATCGGCGTCCTGGCGGCGACCTATCTCGAAGAGTTCGCGCCCAAGAACCGGTGGACCGACATCATCGAGGTGAACATCAACAACCTCGCCGCCGTCCCCTCGATCATCTATGGCCTGCTCGGCCTGGCGGTGTTCATCAACTGGCTGGCCGTGCCCCGGTCCTCGCCCCTTCTGGGCGGCCTCGTCCTGGCGCTCATGGCCCTGCCGACCATCATCATCGCCACCCGCTCGGCCCTGCGCGCCGTGCCGCCGTCGATCCGCGAGGCGGCGCTGGCGGTGGGCGCCTCGCGCACCCAGACCGTCTTCCACCACGTCCTGCCGCTGGCCATGCCCGGCATGATGACCGGCGTCATCCTTTCCCTGGCCCATGCCCTGGGCGAGACCGCCCCGCTGCTGATGATCGGCATGGTCTCCTTCGTGCCGGGCGTGCCCGAAACCCTGACCAGCGCAGCCACCGTGCTGCCGGTGCAGATCTTCATCTGGGAGAACGCCTCGGAGCGGGCCTTCCATGAACGGACCGCCGCAGCCATCATCGTGCTGCTGGTCTTCATGGTGCTGATGAACCTGGTCGCGGTGCTGGTGCGCCGCCGCTTCGAACGCCGCTGGTGACCCCATGACCCCTATGTCCAACCTCGGCGCGAGCCTGCAGATGACCGCCCAACGCGACGACGCCCTGGCCTCGGCCGGAACGAGCCGCGCCGCCGCCGGCAAGGTTTCGGCCAGCGAGGTCAGCGTCTTCTATGGCGAAAAGCAGGCCCTGTTCGACGTCAGCCTCGACATGCCCGACCGCATGGTCACCGCCCTGATCGGTCCGTCGGGCTGCGGCAAGTCCACCTTCCTGCGCTGCATCAACCGGATGAACGACACCATCCCCGGCGCCCGGGTGGAGGGAAAGATCGTCATCGACGGGGAAGACGTGAACGACCGCAAGGTCGACCCCGTCCTGCTGCGCGCCCGGGTGGGCATGGTCTTCCAGAAGCCCAATCCCTTCCCCAAGAGCATTTTCGAGAACGTGGCCTACGGACCGCGCATCCACGGCTTCGCCGACAACAAGTCCGAGCTGGCCGACATCGTCGAATCCTCGCTCAAGCGGGCCGGCCTGTGGAAAGAGGTCGCCGACCGGCTGCAGGCCCCGGGCACCAGCCTGTCGGGCGGTCAGCAACAGCGCCTGGTCATCGCCCGGGCCATCGCCGTCAGCCCTGAAGTGATCCTGATGGATGAGCCTTGCTCTGCGCTCGACCCCATCGCCACGGCCAAGATCGAAGAGCTGATCGACGACCTGCGCAGCCAGTACTGCATCGTCATCGTCACTCACTCCATGGCCCAGGCCGCGAGGGTCTCCCAGCGCACCGCCTTCTTCCACATGGGCGCGGTGGTCGAGGCCGGCGCCACCGACGAGATCTTCACCAACCCGCGTGACACCCGCACGCAGGATTATATCACCGGACGCTTCGGCTGACCGGGAGGACGCCGCCATGAACGAACACATCGTCAAGGCCTACGAAGACGAGCTCAACATGCTCACCGCCGAATGCGCGCGGATGGGCGGGCTGACCGAGGCCGCCGTCGCCGACGCCCTGGAGGCGGTGGTCCGCCGAGACCAGCAGATGGCCGACTCCGTGGTCGCCCGGGACGAGCGTCTCGATGTTCTGCAGGCCGATATCGAGCGCAAGGCGATCCGTATGATCGCGCTTCGCCAGCCGCTGGCCAACGACCTGCGCCGCACCGTGGCGGCCATGAAGATCGCCAACAATCTCGAGCGGGTCGGCGACCTGGCCAAGAACATCGCCAAGCGCACCATCGTCATCATCGACTCCGATCCGATGGTGCCCCTGACCCGCTCCATCGAGCGCATGGGCCGGCTGGTGGTCACCCGCCTGAAAGAGGTGTTGGACGCCTACACCGCCTCGGACCTGGAGCGGGCCATGTCGGTCTGGTCGCGGGACGACGAGGTGGACGAGCACTACAACAGCCTGTTCCGCGAGCTGCTGACCTACATGATGGGCGATCCGCGGACGATCACCGCCTGCGCCCATCTGCTGTTCGTGGCCAAGAACCTGGAACGCATCGGCGATCACGCCACCAACATCGCCGAGATCATCCACTACGAAATCACCGGGGACGAGGCCATCGCCACCGCCCGTCCCAAGACCGACGCCCTGCAGCGTCCGTGACGGGAGTCCGCCCCATGACCCCTCATATCCTGGTCGCCGAGGATGAAGACTCCCTGGCCACCCTGCTGAACTACAACCTCGAAAAAGAGGGCTACGCCGTGGCGGTCGCCGCCGATGGCGAAGACGCCCTGATGATGATCGACGAGAAGCTGCCGGACCTGATCCTTCTGGACTGGATGCTGCCCAAGGTGTCGGGGATCGAGGTCTGCCGCCGGCTGCGGGCCCGGACCGAGACCCGCAACATCCCGATCATCATGCTGACGGCCCGTGGCGAGGAGACCGACCGGATCCGCGGTCTGGACACCGGCGCCGACGACTACATCGTCAAACCCTTCTCCATGTCCGAGCTGTCGGCCCGCATCCGCGCCGTCCTTAGGCGCCTGCGGCCGGGCTTGGCCGAGGACCGGGTCCGCATCGGCGATCTGGTCATCGACCGGGTGGCCCACCGGGTGCGCCGCGGCGGCCAGGAAATCCACCTGGGCCCCACGGAATTCCGCCTGCTGGACTATCTGATGCAGCATCCCGGCCGGGTCTTCTCCCGCGAGCAGCTGCTCGACGCCGTCTGGGGCTCGGATGTCTATGTGGAGGCCCGCACGGTCGACGTGCATGTGGGCCGCCTGCGCAAGGCGCTGAACCGCGAGGCCTCCGCCGACCCGATCCGCACCGTGCGTTCGGCAGGTTATTCCCTGGATCTTGAGGGCTAGAGCGCGCTCCCATAAGTGGGAACCGGTTATCGGATGAAGCGCGCTCTCGCCTGGACTCCACGCGGCTTGACGCCTGGGACCGGGCGCGGCAAAGCCCGGCCATGAACATCCTCCTCGTCGGATCGGGCGGGCGCGAGCATGCGCTGGCCTGGAAGATCGCCCAGTCGCCCCTGCTCAGCCGCCTGGTCATGGCGCCGGGCAATCCCGGCATGGAAGCCCTGGGCGAAACCCGGCCGGTCAAGGTCACCGAGGTCCAGGCCCTGGTCGCCCTGGCCCAGGAGATTACGGCTGACCTGGTGGTCATCGGTCCGGAATCGGCGGTGGACGCCGGCCTCGCCGACGCCCTGGCCGCCGCTGGCATCCCCTGTTTTGGCCCAAGCCGGGCGGCGGGCCAGCTGGAATCCTCCAAGGCCTTCACCAAGGCCTTCTGCGCCCGCCACGGTCTGCCCACCGGCGCCTATGTGGTCTGTGACGAGGCCGCCGCCGCCAAGGCCGCCCTGGACAAATTCTCCCCGCCCTATGTGGTCAAGGCTGACGGCCTGGCCGCCGGCAAGGGGGTGGTGATCGCCCAGACGAAGGCGGACGCCGAGGCCGCCATCGACGACGCCCTGGGCGGCCGCTTCGGCGCCGCCGGCGCCCGGGTGGTGATCGAGGAATTCCTGGACGGCGAGATCGGCTCCCTCTTCGCCCTCTGCGACGGGACGACCAGCATGGTCTTCGGCCATGCTCAGGACCACAAGCGCGCCTATGACGGCGAGCAGGGCCCCAACACCGGCGGCATGGGCACCTATGCGCCAGCCCCCCTGTTCACCGACGACCTCGTCGAGCGCGTCCGCAAGGAGCTGGCCGAGCCGGCCTTCGCCGCCATCGCCGCCGAGGGCCACCCCTATCGCGGCGTGCTGTTCGTGGAGTTCATGGCCACGGCCGACGGTCCCAAGCTCGTGGAGTTCAATGTCCGGTTCGGCGATCCGGAATGCCAGGTGCTGATGCTGCGCCTGGAGAGCGATCTCGTCCCCTATCTGATGGCCTGCGCCAAGGGTGAGCTCGACCGCCTGCCAGCCCCGGTCTGGCGCGAGGAGTCGGCCGTCTGCGTCGTGCTGGCCGCGCAGGGCTATCCCGACGCGCCCGTCACCGGCGCGGCGATCACCGGGGCCGAGGCTGAGTTGGGCGCCGATGTGGCGGTCTTCCATGCCGGCACGGCCCGCGACGAGGCCGGCGTTCTGCGGGCGGCGGGGGGGCGTGTGCTGAACGTCTGCGCCCGGGGCGAGGACCTCGCCCAGGCCCGCGCCCGCGCCTATGAGGCGGTGTCGCACATCGACCTGCCCGGCGGCTTCCACCGCACCGACATCGGCTGGCGCGCCCTGGCCCGTTGAGGCCGCTGGCGTCGCCCCGTCCAGCGCCCGGGATGGGTCCACGCCGAACGCCTTGCGGCGCCCCGCCGCAGGTCGGTAAGGTGGGTTCAAACAAGCGTAAGACTCCAACCGCACCCAGAGCCTTAGTAAAGGGAAGACGCCCATGGCCGTGGACGCCGCCGAACAAGAGCGCGAACAGCTGAACACCGGCACCAAGGAGGTCGCGGAGTCCCATCGGTTCGACGAGGCGCGGCTGGCGGGCTGGATGCAGGACAATGTGGAAGGCTATGAGGGCCCGCTGGAGGTGCGCCAGTTCAAGGGCGGCCAGTCCAACCCCACCTATCAGCTGGTGACGCCGAACAAGAAGTACGTCATGCGCCGCAAGCCGCCGGGCAAGCTGCTGCCCTCGGCCCATGCGGTGGACCGCGAATACAAGGTGATCAGCGCCCTCTATCCCACCGGCTTCCCGGTGGCGCGCTCCTACGGCCTTTGCACGGACGAAGATGTCATCGGCACCATGTTCTACGTGATGGACATGGTGGAGGGCCGTATCCTCTGGGACCAGCAGCTGCCCCAGTACGAACCGGCCCAGCGCCGCGCCATCTACATGGCCAAGCTCAAGACCCTGGCCGACCTGCACAACACCGACCACGAGGCCATCGGCCTGGGCGACTACGGTAAGCCGGGCAACTATATGGGCCGGCAAGTGGACCGCTGGACCAAGCAATACCGGGCCTCGGAGACGGTCAAGCTCGAGGAGATGGAGCGGCTGATCGAATGGCTGCCCAAGACCGTGCCTGCCCAGGAGCGCACTTCCATCGTCCACGGGGACTATCGCCTGGACAACATGGTGCTGCACCCCACCGAGCCCCGGGTCATCGCCGTGCTGGACTGGGAGCTCTCGACGCTTGGCGAGCCCCTGGCCGACTTCACCTATCTGCTGATGAACTGGGTCAACGGCTCCATCGCCAACATTCCGGACCTGGAGGCCCACGGGGTCCCGTCCATCGAGGAGTATGTGGCCGAATACTGCCGCCTGACCGGCCGTGACAGCCTGCCGGACCTGAACTGGTACTTCGCCTACAACATCTTCCGTCTGGCCGGCATCATCCAGGGCATTGTCGGCCGCGTCCGCGACGGCACCGCCAACAGCCCCCAGGCCGCGGCCATGGCCGAACGGGTGCCGCTGCTGGCCAAGGCCGGGTGGAGCTTCGCCCAGAAGGCCGGCGCGACGGCCTAGGCCGCCTAATCCGCCGACGTCATCGCCCTGGACAAGAGCGCGTCCAGGGCGGCCTCGTCCTCGAACTTCGCCCGCACCGGCCAGGCGCTGACCCGCACCCGCCAGTCGGCTGGCAGCCGCGCCCAGTCCTTCTCGGTGGTCACCAGACCGGCGCCGAAATCCTCGGCCCGGGCGGCCAGCCGGTTTAGCGTGGCGGCGTCATAGGCGTAGTGGTCGGGGAAGGGCGCAAAGTCGGCCAGCTCGCAGCCGGCCGCCTTCAGGGCCCGCTCCACCTTCCAGGGCTTGCCGACGCCGGCGAACCCCACCTGCGGCCCCAGCGGCGGGGGCGTCACGGCGGCGAGCCGGGCGATCAGCACCGGTGTGGCGCCGAACAGGGCCAGCAGTTCCGGATCGGCGGCGGCCGCTTCGTTGGGCAGCATCAGCACCACCGCATCGGCCCGGGCCAGGCCCGCCGCCAGGGGCTCGCGCAGGGGGCCAGCGGGAAACACCGCCCCGTCGCCAAAGGGCCATTCCCCGTCCCGGGTCTCCCCGTCCACGACGATCAGCGACAGCCGCTTGGCGAGGCTGGAATTCTGATGCCCGTCGTCCATGACCACGGCCTGGGCGCCGGCCTGGACCGCCGCCCGCGCGCCTTCCGCCCGGTCCCGGGCAACCCAGACGGGACCGTCCGTGGCCATCATTAGGGGCTCGTCCCCCACATCGGCGGCGTCGTGGAGGGACGGGTCGACCTGGACCGGGCCGCGCAAGCGGCCTCCATAGCCCCGAGACAGGCTATGGGCCTCAAGCCCTCTGGCCCGCAGTCTTGCCAGGATCTCCCGCACCACCGGGGTCTTGCCGGTCCCGCCCATGGTGATGTTGCCCACGCAGATGACCGGCGCGCCGGGATCCACTGGGATCGCCCGGGCGATCTTGCGCGCCGTCACCGCCGCCCAGATCCATGACAGGGGCTTCAGCAGGATGCGGGTCATGGGCATGGCGGCCCGGTCCCGTTCGCGAACATACCACCAGCGCGGCGTCGAGAGCTTCACGGGGCCTCCTGCGGCGGCAGCAGGGGCGCAAGCTGCGTCAGCGCCGCCTCCAGGGCCGCGCCATACTGGGCGGCGTGGGCGAGTGCGGCTTCACCCATGCGCCGCGCGATGGCCGGATTGTCCAGCAGGCCCCGCAGGTGACGGGTCAGGGCCTCGCCATCGGGAGCGCACAGGGCGGCGACCTCCTCGAACATGGCCTGATAGGTGGCCGCGGCGTTGAACACCGAGGGGCCGGTGAGGATGGTCGCCCCCAGCCTCGCAGGCTCCAGGGGGTTGTGGCCGCCGACGCCCGGCGCATAGCCGCCGCCCATCACCACCACATCGGCCAGCCGGAAGAAGAGGCCAAGCTCGCCGAGCGTATCGGCCACATAGGCGGTGGTGAGCGGCCCCGGCGCCTCGCCTTGGCTGCGCCGGGCGGTGTTGAAGCCGGCTTCGCTAAGCAGGTCAGCTACCGCGGCGCCGCGTTCGGGGTGACGCGGGGCGATGATCAGCAGCAGGCCGGGCTGATGGGCGCGCAGCTGGTGGACGGCTTCGGCGATCAGGGCCTCCTCGCCGGGATGGGTGCTGGCGGCCAGGATCACGGGCCGTCCGGCGGTCAGCGTCCGCAGCCTTTCCAGCTCGGTCTCGTCGCTGGGCAGGGGCTCGCCCACCTGTTTCAGGTTCAGCTGCGGGCCGGTGACGCCGCCGAGCTTCTGCAGCCGATCGGCGGTGGCCGCGTCCTGCGGCAGGATCAGGTCAAAGCGCCCCAGCAGGGCGCGGGCCGCCGCCGGCGCCCGGGCCCAGCCGTCGGCGCTCTTCTGCGTCATTCGGGCCGAAACCAGCGCCAGGCGGACCCCGCGCTCCGCCGCGGCCGTAATGAGGTTGGGCCAGAGCTCGCTCTCCACCAGCACACCGCTCGCCGGGCGCCAGTGATCGAGGAAGCCGGCCACGGCCCGGGGGCCGTCGACGGGGGCGTACTGATGGATCACCCCATCCGGCAGCCGCCGCGCCAGCAACTCCGCCGCTGTGCGGGTGCCCGACGTCACCAGCAGGGTCAGATCGGGCCGCCGCGCCCGCAGGGCCTCGGCCAGCGGCAGGAGGGAGACGCTCTCGCCGACGCTGACCCCGTGCAGCCACACCACCTCGCCCGGCGGGCGCAGGGCCTGGGGCCGGCCCAGGCGCTCATCCAGGCGCTCAGCATCTTCCTTGCCCCGGCGGGCGCGGGCCCGCAGCAGGGCGGGCGCCAGGGGCTCCAGGGCCGCCAGCGCCAGACCATAGGCCATCAGGCCCGGGGTGCGGGGCGCAGGCTTCACACCACCTCGGCCGGCGCCAGCCGGCAATGGGCGGCCTCGTCCATCTCCACCTGCAAGGTGGCGTGGCCGATGCCGAACTGCGCCTGCAGCCCCTCGCAGGCGGCGTGCAGGAAGGCGTCCGACTCCGTGTTTTCCGGGCGGGTGATATGCGCCGTCAGCGCCGTCTCGGTGGTGCTCATGGCCCAGATGTGCAGGTCGTGGACTCCGCTCACCCCGGGGAGGGCGTGCAGCCAGGCGCGCACCGCCTCCACGTCCACACCCCGGGGTGCGGCGTCCAGGGCCAGGTCCACGGAGTCCCGCAACAGGCCCCAGGTGCCGATCAGGATCACCGCGACGATCAGCAGGCTCAGCGCCGGGTCGAGCCAGTAGAGGCTGGTCAGAGCGATGACTCCGGCGCCAATCACCACCGCCAGGGAGACGGCCGCATCGGCGGCCATGTGCAGAAAGGCCCCGCGGACGTTCAGGTCGCCCTTGGCGCCGCCCATGAACATCAGGGCCGTGGCCGTGTTGATGACCACCCCGATGGCCGCGACGATCATGACCGGGGCGGCGGCGACTTCCGCCGGATCGGCGATGCGGCGCACCGCTTCGGAGACGATGGCGCCCACAGCCACCAGCAGCAGGATGGCGTTGGCCAGGGAGGCCAGGATGGTCGCCTTGCGCAGGCCATAGGTGCGCCGTCCCGAGGGCTGGCGCTTGGCGAGGCTGGCCGCGCCCCAGGCCAGCAGCAGGCTCATCACGTCCGACAGATTGTGGCCAGCGTCGGCCAGCAGGGCGAGCGAGCCGAACCACAGGCCCGCGGCCACCTCGGCGGCCACGAAGCCGGTGTTGAGGATCACCCCGACGGCGAAGGCCCGGCCGAAGTCCTTAGGGGCATGATGGTGGTGGCCGCCCAGCCCATGATCGTGGCCATGGCCGTGGTCATGATGGTGGTGGCCATGGTCATGGGAAGGGGCAGCGTGGTCGTGGGCCATGGGCTTCAGGCCTCCGCCGGCTTGGGGGGCGGGGCGCCGACCAGGGCCTCAGCCTGGCGGGTGGCGGCCGACAGCCTGGCCGACCAGTCTGCGCCCAGGGCGGCGATCTCGGCCTCGCCGGCGCCTGGCGGCACGTGCAGCGGGCCCTCCCACACCACCACGCCACGCCCGAAGGGGGTCGGCAGCATCACCTGGTCCCAGGTGTCCAGCCGCAGGGCGGGGTTGGCGGCCATACCCATCAGAAAGACCGGGGCGGCCGTTCGCTTGGCGATCTGCAGGGCGCCCGAGGCGATCACCTCATTGGGCCCGCGCGGGCCGTCCGGGGTGATGATCAGGGCGCCGCCGCCGCCGACAAAGTTCAGGGCCTCGCGGAAACCGGCCACCGCGGCCCTGGCCTTGGCGGCGTCGCCCTTCTTGGCCGAGGACATGCGGATGGCGGGAAAGCCTGCCCGCTCCAGGGCCTGGGCGACGAACTCCCCGTCCGCCGAGGGCGAGATCAGGGCCTTGCTCCCGGCCTTGCGCCACCAGTGGGGCGCCACCGACAGGCACATGGGAATGCGGCCGTGCCAGAACAGGGCGACGGCCCCGGACGGCCCCGACAGCACCGGCTCGACGCAATCGGCGTTCACATGCCGCCAGCGCACCGTGCGCAGGATCAGTTTCAGATAGGACGCCAGCAGCCAGCTGAGGAAGGTCTGGACGCCCGGACGACGCAGCAGCCCCTTCACGCGGCGCTCTCCGTCTCCAGGTCCTGGCTCTTGGCCAGGCGGGCATAGAGGCCCTCGGCCCGGACCAGGCTGGCATGGTCGCCGGTCTCCACCACCTGGCCCTTGTCGATTACATAGATGCGGTCGGCGCCGCGTACGGTGGACAGGCGGTGGGCGATCAGCATGGTGGTCCGCCCGGCCATCAGCCGGGTCAACGCGGCCTGCACCTGGGCCTCGCTCTCGGTGTCCAGCGCGCTGGTGGCCTCGTCCAGCAGCAGGATGGGGGCGTCCTTCAGAAAGGCCCGGGCGATGGCGATCCGCTGGCGCTGGCCGCCGGACAGCCGCGCCCCGGCCTCGCCCACTAGGGTGGCGTAGCCCTCGGGCAGGCTCTCGATGAAGTCATGGGCCGCGGCCGCCCGGGCGGCGGCCTCGATCTCGGCCGGACTGGCGTCGGGTCGCGCATAGGCGATGTTGGCCAATATCGTGTCATCGAACAGGAAGGGCTCCTGGGTCACCAGGGCGATCTGGTCGCGCAGGGACGCCACCGTCAGGTCGCGGACATCGACGCCGTCGATGCTCACCTGGCCGGCGGTCACGTCATAGAAGCGCGGGATCAGGTTCAAGATGGTGCTCTTGCCGCCGCCGGAAGGGCCCACCAGGGCGATGGTCTCGCCGCGGCGGGCGGTGAGGCTCACCCCGGTCAGGGCCGGCGCGCCCTCCCCATAGGCGAAGCTGACATTGTCAAAGGCGATGGCGCCGTCGCTGCGCGTCAGGGGGCGTGGGCTGACCGGCTCGCGGATCAGCGGCTCCACGTCCAGGGCGGCGAACAGCCGCCTTGCGCCGGCCAGACCTTCGGCGAAGACGGTCTGCAGATTGGCCAGCTGCCGCAGGGACTGGGACGCCATGCCCAGCGCGCCGATGAAGGCCACGAAGGCGCCGACATTCATCGCACCGCTCGCGGCTCGCCAGCCGGCATAGGCCATGACCGCGGCCACGATCAGCGTCATCAGGGTCTCGGTGGCCGGCGCCGCAGCCGCCCGGGCGTTGGCGCCCTTGACCAGATGGGCCTGACGCCGGGCCACCACCTCTGCGACGCGGGCCTCCTCGAAGGCCTCGCGGTTTTCGATCTTCACCACGCGGACCCCGTCCAGGCTCTCCATGATGGCGGTAGAGAGCGCCGAGGTCTCGGCCATGGCGCCCTTGGCGGCCTTGGTGGTCTTCTTGGAGAACCGCCGCATGATGCCCGTCGCCAGCGGGGCGGCCAGCAGGATGGCCAGCGTCAGGATCGGGTCATTGGACAGCATGACCAGCACCGCGCCGATCACCGTCAGGAAATGCTGGGTGTAGTTGACGAGCCCTGAGGTCGCCGCCTCGCGGATCAGGCCGGCGTCATAGAGCACCGAGGAGACATAGGCGCCGGAATGTTGCCCCCGGAGCCGGGCGAGGTCGGCCCGCACCAGCTTGCCGAACAGCTGCACCTGCACATCGCCCACCACCCCATTGCCGATCCGGTTGACCAGGGAGGCCTGGGTCACCTGGGCGACGCCGCGCAGGATGGCGTAGGCGGCGATGGTGAGCGGAATGGCCCAGATGGCGCCGGGCTTCTGCACCACCAGCAGGTCGTTGATCGCCGGCTCCAGGATCTGGACCAGCTTGGCGCTGGAGAAGGCGACGACGACGGCGGCGACCAGGGCCAGGGCGAAGCCCTTCCAGCGCGGCTTCAGATAGACCTGCGCGATACGGCCGATCAGGACGCGGGCGGGCGTCTTGGGCGGCTCCGATGTGGCCGTCGTGCTCATGGCCCTGGCGTCGTCCGTCACGGCCTCCAAGTCAAGGCTACCGCGGGGCTCGAGGCTTCCGTTCAGCGTCGCAACCGCCTAGTTATGCGGCAAATCCCGGAGCGCCCCTTGGCCCAATTCGACCTCAGCACCCCCGAAGGCCGCAAGCGCGCCCGGCGGGACTATATGTGGAACGACCACGCCTTCCTGCGCCTGCGCTTCCAGAACGCCCACTGGATCAGCGAGGAGCTGGTGCGCACCAACCAGCCCTCGCCCGAGCAGCTGGCCGGGTGGAAGGCCCGCGGAATCAAGACGATCATCAACCTGCGCGGCGGGTTCGACGGCAGCTTCTATGTGCTGGAGAAGGAGGCCTGCGCGCAGCTGGGCCTGAAGCTGGTGGACTTCACCATCACTTCGCGCGAGGTCCCCAGCCGCGCCCGGGTGCTGGGCGCCCGCGACCTCTTCCAGTCCATCGAGTACCCGGCCCTGATGCACTGCAAGTCCGGCGCGGACCGGGCCGGCATCATGAGCGTCTTCTACATGCACTTCCGCAAGGGCAAGCCGATCGCCGAAGCGCTTGATCAGCTGCACCTGCGCTACCTGCACATGAAGGCCGGCAAGACCGGCGTGCTGGACTATGTGTTCGAACGCTACCTGGCCGAGGGCGAGCCCGCCGGCCTCCCCTTCGTCGAATGGGTCGAAAGCCCCGCCTACCAGCCCGACGCCATGAAGGCCGACTTCCGAGCCAAGTGGTGGGGGACGCTGTTCACCGAGCGCCTTCTGAAGCGGGAATAGGGGCGGGGGTCCTCAAGAGGGGACACGAAGGACACCAAGGAGCGCAAAGGGCACGAAGCGAGGCTTCGATATCTCAATGAGCGATCCCAGGCCCAGGCGCAGACAACCGCTTTCGGAGCCAAAGGACGAGGTCGTCATCGACGCGGACCATATCGCAAGCATGGGCCGATTGGTTGTTCCACGTCAGCCCAAGGCCATCGGGGACATACCCCTTCTGTACATAGAGGCGCTGCGCCGCGCCGTAGTCGGCATAGAGGCCGAAGCCTATGCCCATCTCGGCATGACCGAGGTCGATGGCGCGCGCTTCGCTCTCGGCGACGAGCGCGCTGCCTATACCTCGACCGCGGGCGAATTCAGCGACCACCAGATCTTGAATTTCGGGCAAGCCGGACCGCCTGAATGGCTCATGCTGCGAGCGCCAAACGATGGACACGTACCCAACGACGCCCGCTTCGCCCTGCGCGACCAGACAGGTGCGGGCTCCGGCCGCATGCTCCTCCCAGTACCGGGACCACTTGCTCCGTCCTCCGTTCCAGGCCGGACCGCCTGACACAGCGGGAATCGCCTCAACGTCATCACGGGCGAGATCGCGAATGACCGCCATCAAGTCCCCCTTTTTCTCAGCACGCCAATCCGCCCCTACCGCACTGTTTCCTTCTCCCGCGGCGCCGACACCTTCTGGGGCTTGGCCTGGGCCTTGGGCTTGGGCAGCAGCCGGAACCGCGACTGGCACCAGGCGAAGTCGATGCCGACATCGATCAGGGCGTCGGAGCGGCCGCAGGGGCAGACGAAATCCATCACCGCCCAGACCCGATAGGTCTCGCCGGCCTGCAGGGGAACGGGGCGTCCCGTGGCGTGATTGGGAGCCGCATTGACGCACAGAACCAGATCGCCAGGGCCAACTGCGTCGCTCATCGCATCCATCCATTTCGTCGGCGCCAGTTTAAACCCTTCGTCGCCTGCGACAAAGGCCGTCGCTGCCTCCCCCCCCATCGGCGCCGGTGACGGTCCTGCGTCCGACAGGCGACAATTGGCGTCGTGACGGGTTCTGATCGCCGTGTCACCATGCCTGGTCGGCCGTCGCGGCCAGTGGGGCGCGGGCCGGCCAGGGTGTCGGCGGCTTCGCCGATGATCCTGCACAAAACATAAAAAGCCCGGCGACATGATCGGGCGCGGGAAGGAAACGAAAATGCGCCTCGCACATGAGGCGGCGGGGGAGGGGACGACTCTGGTCGGCCCGCCTGTCCCGTCGCGCCACGGCGCCGGTCCCTTGAGCGGGGCGGCCCATCTGGATGATTTTGTTCCCCTGCTGGTCGATCTCTATGGGGAGGGCTGGTGCGCTGGCGGCAATCTCTCGGTCCTGTTCAAGGGCGCGGCCCAGGCCGGTGAGATGCTGCACGTGGAGGCGACCCCTGGCCGGGAGCGGGCGAGGCTCGAGATGCGCAGCGCGGCCATGGCCCTGATCTGCCAGGGCACCGGCGCCGACCACGCCGATGCGGGCTCCGAACTTTCCCGCCGGCTGCTGACCCAGGAGGCCGCCCCGCGCAGCGCGATCCGCATCCTGACGGGCCTGAGCATCGGCGCCGAGGTCCACGACCTGACCCTCAGCCAGCCGGGCGCTGCGTCCGGCGCGGCCCTGTCGCCCTCCGAGGTGGTCGAGCTTGCGGCCGCGGCCTGCGCGCCCGCCATCGGGGACGACCTCGCCCGCCAGGGCCAGCTGGGCGGGGTGGAGATCCAGTTCCTGCAGGGGCCCCTTCGCCAGGGCGCCGCCTATGTCGGGCGCACCCGCCTGCACGCCATCACCGAAAGCCCGGAGGCCGAGGCCGCCTGGTTCGACGTGCTGATCGCCGATCCGAAGACCGGCAAGGATCATGCCCGGGTCACCTTCTGGCTGCGGTTCATGAAGGCCGCCTCGCCGCTCTGGGCCTGAGCAGTCCCTCAGCGACGGCGCAGCTGGACGAAGTACTCCCGGTCGAACAGCCGGTAATAGAGCCAGGCCGGCAGGCGGTCATAATAGGGCTGCACGTCGGCGATGATCTTGGCCTGGGAGGCGTGCACGTCCAGCAGGGCGCGCTTGGTCAGGGCCTCCTCGGCGATGTTCACGGCGATCTGCGGCGGAGGCAGGCCCGCACCCTTGCCCTTGGGATAGTTGTTGCGGAAGGCGTCCACCAGTCGCAGGGCCAGGCGCACCAGGGCCTGAGGCAGGGTCACCTGATAGAGCAGGCGCGGCCAGGCGCCCTCGCGAGGGGGGTTTTCGAACAGCTCGCGCACCCACACACCAGTCCGCACATGGTCGGGATGACCATAGAAGCCGACCTTCTCGTCAAAGCTGATCAGCACCTGCGGGCGATAGCGGCCGATCAGATCGGCGATGGCCGCCTTGGGTTTCTCCGGATCGATCCGCGACAGGCCGCCATCGGGGAAGTCCAGCACCTCGACCACGTCGGCGCCCAGCAGGGCCCCGGCCGCCTTGGCCTCCTCGATGCGCGCCTTGGCCAGTTCGTCCGGGGTGTAGCCGGTGTCCTGCGCCGCCTCGCCCCGGGTCAGATAGATCAGCACCACCCGGGCCCCGGCCTTGGCCATTTGGCTGAGCGCGCCGGCGCAGGTGATCTCGTCGTCCGGATGGGCCCAAATGGCCAGCACCGTCACGCCTTCGCCGACCCCGGGCAGGACCCGGGTCTTGGGCACCGACTCATCGTTCAGCTGACCCCTGGCCAGCAGGAAGCCGCCCACCAGGGCGGTGGGCAGGGCCACGGCGGCCAACAGGCCCCAGGCCACGCCCCGCCGCTCGTCCCCGCGCGTCCGTCCGCCCCTGGCTCGCACAGCCCTATCCCCCATAGCGCGCCTCCGCTGGACGGGCGCCGTCGTCCCTGGCCGCCTGCGTCGCCCAGGCCAGGTCCGCCAGATAGGTATCGGCCACCCCCTTGTGAACGGGCGACAGCATCAGGTGCAGGCCGGCCGGCTCGGTCACAGCGCTGGTCACCCAGCCGCGGCCATAGAGGTGCTTCAGCACCGCGAACGGGTTCACGTCCTCGCGGGTGAAGGCGAGGATGCCCAGCTGCGGATCGCCCAGCAGGCGCCAGCCTTGGGCCTGCGTCCCTTCGCCGATAGTCTGGCGCGCCTCGGTGACTTCGGCGTGCTTGGCGCGGTAGCCGTCCACGCCGAGAACATTCATCACCGCCCAGGCCGCGGCGATGGCGCCCCCGGGCCGGGTGCCGGCCAGGGTCGGCGTCACCATCTTGCCCGCCGGCCAGTCGCCCACCTCGAAGATCATGTGGGCCCGCAGGGCCTCGCTGCGGAAGAAGACGGTCGACGCCCCCTTGGCGCAGTAGCCGTACTTGTGCAGGTCCGCCGACATGGACCAGACGCCGGCAACCTCGAAGTCGAAGGGCGGGACATCCCCGCCGTTCATCCGCACGAAGGGGGCGATATAGCCGCCGACACAGGCGTCCACATGCAGCCAGACGCCCCGCCGCTCCGCCAGCGCGCCGAGCGCCTCAATGGGATCGATCAGGCCATAGGGAAAACAGGGCGCCGAGCCGACCATCATGATGGTCTGGCCATCGATCGCCGCCTCCATGGCGACTGGATCGGCCAGCAGGTCGGCCAGCGGCGTGCGCCGCACCTCGATCTCCATCACCGCACAGGCCTTGTCGAAGGCCGGATGGGCCGAACGGGGCAGGACGAGGTTCAGCGTCCCCGTCAGGCCGCGGACCTTGCGGGCGTGGTCCCGGGCGGCCTTCACCGCCATCAGGATGGAATCGGTGCCGCCGCTGGTCATATTGCCGACGCACCCCCCGGCGCCGTGCAGCAGGCCAAGACCAAAGCCCACCACCTCGGCCTCCATCTGTTTGAGGCTGGGAAAGGCGGCCGGTCCCAGGCCGTTCTCCGAGGCGAACTTGGCGTAGGCCTCCTTCTGCACCTGCTCGATCTCAGGGCCGGCGTTGAAGACATAGACGGCGGCCTTGCCGTCGCGCCACTTCACATCGCCCTGGCCCATCTGGTCCATGCGGGCGGACACCTCGGCCCAGGGCGCGCCTTTTGTCGGCAAGATCGTCATGGGTTCGCCCTCCCCGGGGCTGGTCGGCCGCTTTGCGGCTCTGATCGTTTGAGCCCACAAGGTGGCACAACCCAGGGGGTTCGCAAGGGGCCGGCCTCATGTTCGTGCGCGTCGCAGCCCCGAGCCTGCGCGAGGCCCGTGAACGCCCGGTCGGGGAGCGAGGGAGCAGGCCTTCAAGCCGTCGGGCGCGCCTGATTGAGGTCAGCGATGGACGGCTTTCCACGCCCCCATGGAGCCAAGATACACATCGAGCTTTTCGAAGCCGCGAGTGGCGAGCCACCCCGCGGCTACGGTCGCCCGCATCCCGCTCGCGCACATCAGGGTATAGTGTTTCGCCGGGTCGAGGTCGCGATAGCGCTCATTGAGCTCACCCACATAGATATGCTGCGACCCGTCGATGGCGTCTTCTGACCGTTCGTCGGCGTCGCGCACATCCAGCAGAACCCAACCGTCGGGACGCGTGTCGAGGCGGTTTTCGACGTCTCTGGTCCCGATCATCGGAATGGTCTTCATGGCCTGGCCCTGCGCGGCCGCAGGAACAACGCCCACATAGCCACCGGCGATATTGTCGAGCGAGATGCGAACGAGGTGGGTCATGGCGGCCTCGAGCTCCCCCTCGCCCGATGCGACCAGGGCGACCTCCTCCCCCTCACGGATGAACCAGCCGGCGAAGGCGGAGATCATGCCGACGGGCAGGTTCATCGCTCCGGGCAGGTGGCCTGCTGCGTAGGCCAGCGGCTCGCGCACATCGATGACGTGATCAACCTTGAGCGCCTGAATTTCGCGCAGGGACAGGGAGCGCGGACGCATGACGCGAGGCGCAGGAGATCCGCCTTCCAGGTTCAGCCGCTCCATCAGCCGAAAATAGGGCGGCTGATAGTGGTTCTCTTCAATCTTGAGGTCGATGAAGGCCTCGCGGCTGTTGATCTGCAGACGCGGATTGTTTGCGCGCTCGTGCCCAAGCGTGGAAAATTCCCGTTCCGCCATGCCGGACCCGCAGACCGAGCCTGCGCCGTGGGCGGGGTAGATGATGACCTGATCGCCCAGCGCCAGAATCTTCTGGAGGGAATCGTAAAGCAGCCCCGCCACTTCGCGTTTCCGGTCGGGGTAGAAATCAGTCCGCCCTACATCGCCGACGAACAGCGCGTCGCCCGTGAATACGCCCACCGCGCCCTTGGGATAGGCCGCATCGTACAGGACGAAAGCCAAGTGGTCGTCGGTGTGACCCGGCGTTTCAAGCACGTCGAGCCTCAACTGCCCAATCTCGAAGGCGTCACCCTCGCGGGCGGTGTCGGCATAGACCACCTCGCCGCCGGGGTTGGGGCCGTGCAGCACGCGGGCACCGGTCAGCGCCTTCAGGATCGGCGCGCCCGAGACAAGGTCCTCGTTGCGGTGGGTTTCGAAGATGTGCGTGATTTCCAGGCCTTCGGCGCGGGCCATCTCCAGATAGCATTCGCAATCCCGGCGGGGATCGATCACGGCCGCCTTGCCGCCGGAGCCGATGAGATAGGACAGGTGTGAAAGGCCGGGGGTCTTGATCTTCTCAAGCAGCATATTTCTCTCCTCCGGTAAGAGAAGCCGGGACCGGCGCGAACTGATCCCGATTTTTTTAAGGCGTCGTCGCGCTCGTATCCGACGGCCTGGCCCGTCCGCAGGCTTGAACGAGGCGCGGGTCGCCAGAGGCCGAGACTTGACCTCACTGGCGGCGGAGGCCAAGCCCATGGGCCTCGACGGGAGGGGGACACCATGTCGCAAGGGATGAAGGCGCTGACGGCGCCGTCCAATCGCCGCGTGCTGGGCGCAAGCCTGGTGGGCACGGCGGTGGAATTCTACGACTTCTACATCTACGCCACGGCCGCGGCCCTGGTGTTCGGGCCGCTGTTCTTCCCGGCGGCCTCGCCCTCGGCCCAGCTGCTCTCCTCCTACGCCACCTTCGCCATCGCCTTCTTCGCCAGGCCCGTGGGGGCGGCGCTGTTTGGCCACTATGGCGACCGGATCGGCCGCAAATCGACGCTTGTCGCCTCCCTGATGCTGATGGGGGTCTCGACCTTCGCCATCGCCTTCCTGCCCACCTATGCGACGGCGGGCTGGATCGCGCCGGCCCTGCTCTGCCTGCTGCGCTTTGGCCAGGGCCTGGGCCTGGGCGGCGAGTGGGGCGGCGCCGCCCTGCTCGCGGTGGAAAACGCGCCGCCCGGCTGGAAGGCGCGCTTTGGCATGTTCCCGCAGCTGGGCGCGCCGGTCGGCTTCATCGCCGCCAACGGCCTCTTCCTGATCCTCGGCCTCTTCCTGACCCAGGAACAGTTCATCGCCTGGGGCTGGCGGATCCCCTTCCTGCTCAGCGCCGTGCTGGTGGGCGTTGGTCTCTGGGTCCGCCTGAAGCTCACCGAGACCCCGGCCTTCGCCAAGGCCCTGGAGCACGCCCCGCCGCCCAAGACGCCCCTGTTCGAGCTGCTGGCCCGCCATCCCCTGGAGACGCTCGGCGGCACCTTCGCCGTGGTGGCCTGCTTCGCCACCTACTACCTCTCGACCTCGTTCGCGTTGGGCTATGGCGTGACCACGCTCGGCTATTCGCGGGAAGCCTTCCTGGCCATCCAGCTGGGCGCCATCCTGTTCATGGCCATCGGCATCGTCATCGCCGGTTACTGGTCCGACGCCACCACGCCGCGGGGCGTGCTCATGTGGGGCTGCGGCATGGTGATCGTCGCGGGCCTCCTGCTGGCGCCCATGCTGGGATCTGGCTCGCTCCTGCTGGTGTTCGGCTTCCTGTCGCTCAGCCTCTTCTGCATGGGCTTCGTCTATGGCCGCTGGGCGCCTTCCTGCCGGGCCTGTTCCCGGCGCGCGTCCGCTACACCGGCGCCTCGGTGGCCTTCAATGTCGGCGGCATTCTGGGCGGCGGCCTCGCCCCCCTGGTCGCCCAGCTCCTGGCCGACCGCGGCGGCCTGGTCCCCGTGGGCTTCTATCTCGGCGCCGCAGC
>TARA_R100000935_G_scaffold591_1_pt1 | contig 27712 bp, 18 predicted proteins | sample TARA_R100000935 | Tara Oceans TARA_R100000935 (sample SAMEA2621502) | marine metagenome | biome: marine biome (ENVO:00000447); feature: surface water layer (ENVO:00002042); material: "saline water (ENVO:00002010), including plankton (ENVO:xxxxxxxx)" | depth 5 m
TGTTTTGAGATAACGTCTCATTGTTGTTACTAGGAAAGGCAAATTTAACGATAAGTGCTGGAAGAGAGAGTTAAAGCAGTTTAAGGTTGAAGAAATCATCTATTAATGTAAATTTAGTGATAAGAAAATCGTAGAAGGTGATATCAGAAAAACAAGCATGAGAAAACTATAGGATTTATCTTAACAGTTTTTGAGGGATATTTAAGAGGGGGTAGGACAGATTGGGAAAACAGGGAATAACTAAGATTGGCGGTGAAGGAGGAAGTCAAACAGTGGTTATAAGTATTTGATTTTAATAAATATATTAATATTATTTAATGATATAGACCAGCAAATAGACCAACAACTATCAAGTATTGAACACAATCTATTATAATGTAACTAAGTATTTCCATTATAAAATTAGTAATACTATTCAAAGATTTGATATTAATATTACTAGGTGGCTTTGAATATTAATCATGATACTCATAATCCCAGTCATTGCTTTCATTACCGTCATAGCTGAAATTATTTTCTTCGTATTCATCAGGATCAGTTCTATAGTGCCCTGATACTTCAGTGCCATCACTACGTACATAACTATTTACGTAACCATAACCTACTCCGTTGGAATATTCATCGTCATAAGAATCTATATCTTCTTCGTAAATTTGAATTTCACTATATTCACTATCATAATTTGAACCGTAGCTCTTGTCGTTCGAAGGTGTATAAACAGGACTATTTGCGTAAAAAATCAGAAAAGCTGTTAATAGTACAATATTTAAAAGTAAGTAGCCTCCTCCTCGATGTACTACATCAAATATAAACCATACTTTTTTAATATAGCTTATACCAAAACCTAGTTCCGAGTTAATTTTTACTGAAGCGACTGTGTATTTGAGCCTTTTCAAAAGAGGTGATAATACATACAGTAGATAACAAATAAAGATAATAAGTATTATGATTTTCATCTAATTTTCTCTAGGTCTATTCGAATATTTGTTTGTTATTTACATCACTGCATAATATTTTAGAGCTAAAAATACTTTATAGACCTATTTTAAATTCACCGCTTAAACCGTTTAATACTACTCACCACCACCCCAAATAATTCAAGCGATCCCTTAACCAAGATATCGGCATAATTGTCATTGTGCGCACGTAAGATGATGTTATCACCTAATATTAACTGCCTAGCAGTGAAGCCATCGTCTATCTATTAGCGCAATCACGATGTCTTTATGACAAGCTGTCAGTGAGCGATTAACGATTAAGATGTCATTGGGGTAGATGCCGATATTCAACATGCTATCTCCTTCTACCTCGACCAGATAAGTTGATGCGGGATGGCGGTATAAGTAAAGTGTTCAAATCAATACAGTTTTGCACATAGTCAGTTGCTGGGCTTGGAAAGCCTGCTTTTACCTTATCGCTGTATAAAGACAGCAATACTGTTTCACCATCGTCTGTAAGCTCACCGATTATTTTGACTGGCATCTAATAACCTTTTGATAGTTTTATTGAGTTGATAATCAAACTCAATAAAAACTGCTGTTGCAGTCCATATAAGGCTTCTTCAAATCTCTTACGAAATCTTACCCAACTTCTAAATAAACCCCTTTATCTTCGAGTTTTATTAAAGTTTTATTTATCAAATCGACCTGTCTATCAGTAGGTGTCTTTAAAGATTTTCCAAGTAAAACGTTAGGTACTAGTGATAAAACTTGCTTATCATTTTCATCCAGCACATCTTTTTCTTCCGCATCTTTTATTAAAGCTAACCATTTAGCTGGAGGAGTGTTGAATAGTTCTATCAAGCTACTTACAGCTTTAGTCACTGTCTTGGTTTGCTGAGCTGAATCTTGACGCTTTTCTTCAATGATATTTTTAGAAACTAGTTGTGTTTTAAACATCATATCTAGTGAGAAGTAATCACCCTTATCAATAATAGACTGTACTTTCATTAGGTTTTCTTTAGACTTAGCCATAGACAATACGGCATTTCCGGTTTCTTCACTGAACTGATTGAGTAGATCATTTATCTTAATGGAGATCTCGATAAACTGATCATGAAAAAATTCATTTACGTCCTGATCTTGCCATACTTTTGGATAGTTGAACTCAAGACCTTGTTTATCCATTAAAGCTTTAATAATATATATTGTATAAGCGGTCAAGGTTGCTTTGGTATTACCAACAAACTCTTCCTGCTTATATACTGACTTTTTACAGGCTTGCCAGATAATAAACTTCGCTACTAGCTCTTTAAAAAAATACTCATTTATTGTCTCAGGGTTATTATCCCAGACCTTTTCAATTGACTGTGCAAATCCGTTAAATGCTATTTGAGCCCCTTTAATAGCATCATGAGGTCTCTTGTCAAAAATGAGATAAATTTTGGCCAAATCTGTTTTGATAATTAACTGTTCTTTAGGGTGTTCAGATCTGAATGCTTTTTTACCTGCATCAGTTAGTTTACTTTGAGCATTTAAGTAAGAGCCTCTCGCTCTTTCGTAATACCAGCGTGTAGGTTTGATCCTTTCTTTTGACGTTGGAGCAAGTATTTGTCGTGATAGTTTTTCAAGAGTCCGATGGAAAGGATGGTTGGAAAAGAAGTCGGAATCCTTAATAGCGTTCTGAGAGTTCGCGAAGCGAGAAATATTACTAATGAGCTCATCTGACTTTGCATCGCTCACTACATTAAGTTTTAACTGAACCCTTATTTTACTTAGATCGGCTTTATCTTTCTTTTGAGTCAGTAATAAAGAAGCTGTAGTTTGCCCTCCATTCACAATCTGTAAGTTATTTATCTTGGTAATAACCTGTTTGCTTTTATCATATTCCACATCTGATGCTGTAGCCGTTAAGCCGTTGTTATAGCTAAAGAAATATTCGGGCTCTGTTTTAATCGTCTTCCTAATACCTTTATTAATTTTGCCACGAAATTGCAAAAAGCTTCTGACGTTTGCTTCTAATAGTCTTGCTCCATATTCATCATAAAGATTAGCAATCGTCTGTCCATTTACAACGCATAAATAGCTTGTTAGTTCGTCTGATTCTGTTGCCAGTAGGGAAGGAACTGCACCTCCCCATTCGCTCAAATCAATTTCGATCGCTTCAGATTTTGTTTGACTGCTCTCAAGATCGTAGATTCGTTTGATATCCCAGATATCAAGTTTTAGAGGAATATCTACGTCCTCATCTATTTCCTTTTTATCCGCCACCCGACTACTGATTTGAGCATTGGTTAAAATGATAAGCTTAATAGACTCAATACGTTTATATTTTTGGAATATTTCTTGAGCTGCTCTATAACCATCTGAACTTTCTTCTAAGCTTTCAATGAAATCTTTTTTCAACGCACTATTAAAAAAGTTAATACCTGCTTTTTTCAACTGTTCAATGCGACTATTTGTTAAAGATTTAATATTGTCATCATGAACGAAGTCGTTAATGAGTATAACTAGTTCTAATTGATCTAAGTCTAGGTCGTTAAAATCGCCGTTAAAACCTAACCCATCAATACGCCCATAACGAGATCCTGGTTTGTAAAAATGGTATAGCTCTAAGTCATCAACGACGCCTTGTTCCTCAATATAAGGAAGTATCTTTTCAATGAATAAAAGCTCTTTGTAGTTACCCTGCGTGGTCGAGCTATGGTCGAGCTCATTCATCAGATCAGTATAGTAGCTTTGAAGATCAGTTGGATTATTCATAGCCTTCCTCCATTTCGTCTGACTCATCTTCATCACCAAAGTAGTCTTCCATAAAGACTTTATTAACCAAGTAGCTTACAGGGTTATGGTTACTGGATTTTGGAAAGCTAATCGCATATGCTGGTACATCTTGGTATTTTGGATCGTCACCCTTTTTATCACCTTCTTTTTTAGACCCCACATAAAGATCGAAAGACTTGAGTACAAGTAAAGGACGACTTCTATTTCTTCTATAGAATCGAGCGGTTTGTTTAACTTTCGATTTCTCTTTTTGTTGTTCTGCACTTGCGTACTGCTCATCTGTTAAGCCAAAAGCTTCTTCCCATGGTCTTAAAATACGACCACCACCGTCAGCTGTTTTGACATGATCTGAGTGATAGCAAGATTTTGCAAAAGTACGAACCTGAGATAGTGCGTTTTCACCTAAATAACTTTTATGAATTGCAATATCCCAAGTTGCCAACTCATCCTCTCGTTCTTCAATATAGGATATCAGCGCCTCTTTCCTGCCATTATCATCGATTGAATGCTCATACTCATTGAGTAGGTTGATAACCTCGTCAATGCCAACTTTTTGAATCAAATGAAATTGCTTATCGTTTTCTGCTCTAACATAGTTGTAAACTGGCTTAAAGCCATATAAATCAGCAGATTTAAGCGCAAAATCAGTAAATAATTTACGTTGACTAAGTAAATTGTTTAGTGCAATACCACGAAGTGTAAAAGCTTCTTCAGAAAAGCTTTCTGATAGCGTAACAGCCTCTGTATGATGCATTTTGTTGCGTGCAGTAATTAATAGCCCAGTATTACTAGTTCTAACTTTTAAACCAAACTCTGCTGGCGTCAGACCATTTTGTTCCATAATAGAAAACTCTGAGCGCAATTCTTCAATAGATTGAGCAATGAATGCATACCATTCGAATGAAGCGTCAGGAATATATAGCTTACAGAGATCATCATACTGTTCACGGTAGCCAAACCATCGTCCCATCTGCAATAACGTATCTGCCATGGCGGTATTACGTATTAGGTAGCTTATAGTTAATCCTTCTAGAGTAAATCCACGTGATAGACTGTATCCACCGATAGCAATGACATTTAGACCGTTCTCATAATTATCGTAATCTAATTTATCTTTACTCTCACTATTTATTACTCTTACTTTAACTGAATCGATGACTTTTTGTAGCTGAGTAAAAAGCTCATCAACGTTCTGTTTATTTAAGTGAGGTAAGAACTTGCGGTACAAGCCCTCTAAATGTGGGTTTTTCAGACGCTCTTGCTGTGGTTTAGCACCATGAAATTTTACCGCTAGTCTGATTTCTTCTAACGTTTGGCTAACTAGATATTGTGCGTCAGCTTGCTCTTGAGTTTTATGAGATATATTGATCAGCATTGATGTATGTTTATTACTAACTGAGCGTACACTTTTAATAACGATAGTTACCAAGTACTCATAGAGCGCCAAAGTCAAACTTTTAGGAAGTTCAGTAAGAACAAAGTCTTTAGGTTTTTTTAACGGGATACTATCTTCATTATCTTGGATGAACTCTACGTAAGGAGAGTCGTAATTAGGCTCACCATCTTCTCCTAAGAAAAACTGGGCTGGGCCTAGATAATTCGATGGTGGTACAAGCGTAAAAATAAAATGCTTAGGAAACAAATCGTCTGCCAAAGCTTCATCGTGGTTGGCAGGATCTATAAATATATTCGCAAATGGGGTGGCTGTGTAACCGATATAAGAACCCTGACGAAACAAGTTAAAAGTCTCTCTTATTTGCCCATTAATTTTTGTCGTCTCATTTGGATGTTTACTGGTATTAATTGAAGCATTGTCTGCTTCATCGTCAATAATTAGTACAGGCTCGTTAATAAAGCGTTGACCCTGTTCATTATTTCTCAGCCATTTAATCACATTACCTAAAGTATGATGGTTTTTCTTAATGACCATGATGACTGGGTTCTTAGCGTTCTCCAATCGAACTGCCGTTGTCTTACGAATTTTTCCGCTAAAGTCTTCAGTTAAGCTTGTTAAACAGTGTGGCTGTTTCGCTTTAATTTCTTTATCAAGCACTGGGTTATTAGTAACCCCAACTCCTGTAAGTTTTTGCTCCTCACTGTTGACACCTATAAATCCTTTATTAACCCGCTTTTGAGTTTGTGATCTTAAGTTATTGTGAATGCCAGTAATCAGGATAATTAACTTATAGTCATAATCAGCTGCCAAGTTTATCAATGATAGATAATTCGCCGTTTTTCCCGACTGTACATTTCCTACTACTAAACCTTGCCTTTTGAAAGGCGTATCTATATTTGGGTTACCTAATCGCTCTAAAATATCTTCATTAGTGCGCTTCATGACATCAACGACTCTTGCGGGTAATCGTTCTTCATTTTGTAGATAGGTGTAATAGCGGTCGCTATAATATTTATCACTAGAGACCGTATGCAGCCAAGGCGTGATTTCTTGATCATCCAATACGTGAGCATTCTCTTGCTTAGTATTACGAAAGAGATTTAAATTATTTACGATATTATTGAAAACATCCAGCTCGCTCATTTGATCTATATTAAATGTGCTCATAGCTTCACTTACTGCTTCAGAAACACTCAAATTAGTGTTCAGCTCTAGCAATTTAACACTGATACTGTAAATGAGATTAATCATATCCGTATTCATGATTTATTCCTTTGATGTTTTTAGATAGCTTTCCCAGTCTCTGCTGTAATCACTAAAAGGTGCATTTTTTTCTAAAAGAAGTGTTATATCGCTTATCTCAAACCCAATATTAGAAAAATTTTCAAGATAACTGAGCGCTAGCTCCTCAAGTTCTTCATCGGTGTGTTTGGTTTTAAACTCTTTGGGAGAAGAAGCGTAGTCCACATACAACTGGTCAACTGGGAAACTTTCCTCAATTAAAATAAGTATCTGTTTAAGCTGACTTGTTTGCCTAACATCTAAACCTTCCATAAACTGTGAAATTAATGGATAGTCTTTATTAATTTGATAAGAGCGTAAATTTTTATTGGTATATTGATGCCAAAGTGGGGTGACATCTCCTTTGTGTCTATAACCTTTAGAGTTATAAACACGTTTAGATCCTTGAATATAGGTGTCGATATATTGCTTAAGTTGATCTCGCATTTGCTCAGGTGGCTTGGCATGTGATTTTTTAATATCAATATGCCATTCACTATCAAAGTTATTAGGTAGATCAATTTCGACTCGTGTTAGAGAGGTTAAGTCTGATTTTGCAGCTAATCGAAACCAATCACCTGCTATAAGAAGTCTATTAGCTCGATATACGTAGAATCCTTGGCTATCTCGATAGCTACCTAAAGAATATTTGTCATACTCTTCTTTGGTACATTTTGTATGGTGGGGTAGGGTATAGCCTTGCACCTTAATGTATACGTCTTTATATTTGATAGTTTCAAGGTTGTGGACCTGAGTGGCAGGTTTATGGCGAAAGAAGGGGTCCACGTAGCTAATTGCTCTACCGTTAATAACAATGTCTAAATTCGATACAGAACTTGGTGACTTATCTAAAAACCGGTGAAATATCAGTCCTAGATATTTTTCGGCATTATCAAACTTTTGCAATACATGGTTATCATTGCTGCGATTTCCGTCACCTTGCAGACGGTCACAAATCTCCCAGACTACTAAAGTACCTGTGTCTTCCAGTTGATCGAACTGATAGATCTCTACCATCGCGTCATCGCCAAGCTGTATTAAATCCCAGCAATTAGATTTAGTGACTTGATCCAAATCCCAACACATTGCCCACGTCTGATCAAACTGTCTAGTAACTACTGTTAAACGTTTACACTGTGAGAAAGAAGCTGTTTTTAAACCTAGACCAAATCTTCCTAAGTCTTTAGTAGAGCGCTCAATTAGAGGGCTTTTTGATCCAATCGTCATCGCCTTTATGAGTTCATCCCGACTCATGCCATCACCATTATCTAAGATAGCAACCTTAGTTACGGGATCCGTCTCAAAAGTAATGTGGACCTCGCTTGCTCCTGCAGTAATACTATTGTCAATAATGTCTGCCAAAGCTGTATCTAACTCATATCCAATATCTCGCAAAGAGTGCATAAGTGCCGCCGCATTTGGCGGACTATCTATAGTCAGTGACATATTTAAAACTTCCAATTTTTAATATAAAGTTTTTCAGAAAAAAAGTTTATTATTTTGGTTTTAGTTATATCGATTTATTTGGCTGCATTAAAAATCAATGAATCATAATAGTGCCTATTAGCATCACTATCATGAGGCACTAGTGCTAAGTTAAATAATTTAATGAAATTTATTTCATTAAATTTAACTAGCTATTTTTTATAGCCATCCTACACAAGTTTACTAATTAAAGCACTCACTATAGATGCTCTATATACTATTTTCAAAAATCCAAGCGCTTATATAAAAGTAGTAGGATAGATGGCTTTGAGTGTAGAGGTGTGAGGTTGCAGAATTCAAGTGCAGATGTGATTAAGGCGACGATAGTTGTCGTGAGGTTTTTGAAGTATATATAAGTAGGAGGTTTCTAATATAACTGAGTTATAAGGTAATAATTTAAATACGTTTATTTAGATCAGTTTCCTGCTAGCATAAGTTATTACCAATATCTCATCGAGCTACCCCATGTTAAGCCAGTCCCTTTTAGAAGCCTACCAACAAACTCATTATTGTTTTGGTGATGTCGTATTAAATATTGATAAGCCATCTGCTAAAGCAGAGTTGATTTTAAAGCCATTTATACGAAGTGGTGGCTTATTTATCACGGCTTGGAACCCTATGGGCGAATATCTAGATCTTACAACTAATGAGTTAGCAAATGAAGGTTTAAAGAATGAGCTGCTTAGTCGAGGCTTTAATGTCGTTGACGGCTATGGTGAAAATCCTGACGAATCGTGGAGAGAGAATAGTTTCTTTGCTTTTCCGATAGATGAACAAACAAGTATCAACCTGTGTTGTAGCTACCTACAAAATGCGGTGGTATATGTTACTCCCGAAGGTCTACCTTTATTATTGTTAAATCCTAAGCTCTCTAAGTATGAATAAGATTTACATTATTGAGCTACTTAACACGTAAGCTCTTTAGCATATTTTATTCCTCAAACGCTCAGTCGCTGGACTTGCAGTGTCAGTTGTCACTTTCTAGCTGTAAAGCTATAACAATATCTCCTACTCACTTTCTGTGAGCTCTCCTATTATTTTAATTACTATCTATTTTACTTTGTTTCGTTCATTAATAAGTGATCGACTTGTTCAAATATAGCCTCTCTTGATCTAAGCAACTCACTTTATTACATAGCTTAATAGCTAATGGTAAATCCAATAAAATCACTAATATCTTTAAAATACCAACATTAATATAAAAATATTATATCAATACTATTTACACCACTGAGTTTCTATGGTTTAATACTTGCATCAAACAATGATTGCAAGGAAATTCTTATGAAAGCTTCAACGCATTTAGTATCAAGGATGAGTCAACGTGCTATAGGTAAAGCCGAACTAGATATTGTTATGGCTTTCGGAGAAGTAGACGGAGATAAGGTCATTGTAAATAAAAGACGTGCAAAAGAACTACTCGTAGAATTCGAGTTTCTTCTAGCGTGTAAAAAGGAGAGAGTAAGATGAAACTAAGCTGTTATGAGAAAATAAGTTCTGGCGCAGATCTTAATGTCAAAGATATTCAGACGGCTATCAAGACGCTAAAGAATATTTTAAAAAAAGGTGGGGTAGTCGTTGTTTCTGAAAGCGGTACATTGATTACTACCTATAACTTAGACAGCTATGATCGAAGACTTGCTTTTAAATAGCATGTCTTTCAATACTAAATAATAAAGGTAATTTCATCTTATGCAAAAAAATACCCAAAACGTTCAGAGTCTGGTCTGGAGTTTTTATGATCTTATGCGCTCACATGGCATTAGAAAACACAATGAAAATGAAGTCGCATTAAAGCTAATAACAATCTTGGTGTTGTCAAAAGAAGACAAGCTTCCGAATGGTTTAAAGCTAAGTCAAAGTTTAGCGGAGTATAAAGGCGAGTGGTTAGCGCTTATAGACGCTCTTAAAGCAAGTGAGGATAGCCAGATACAGCGGGTTTTCTCATATGATAATGCTCTAGAGGATCTTCCACTGCCATTTATTCACAGCGCAATAAGTACTTTATTGAAGTATCAGGATATCACTCTAGAAAGCCCAGCAGTTGATTCGATCAGAACGATCATTTCAAACTTTACCTCCTCCACTAGTGAGGGTTTTGCAGACTTCAGCGTATACCTGCTAGCAAATGCATTATTAGGGGATAAAAGTGGTAAAACGACCTATCTAATGTCACCAGCTTCACTTCCTTTAGCTATTATAGCTAGCGAGGAGTCTGAAGGTGTTTGCTATGAAACAATAAATCAGTCAGGAATGATAGCAGATGCTTTATCGTTGATGAGCAAAAATAGCTTTGAGGTATCATATTCTAATGCATTGGATAAGCCTGCTTACATAACATCAAAAAATGAACTCAAGACGTTTGATCATGGTGTTAGTTTTTCACCGATGGGCGTAATGGTGCCAAAGCATATTTCTGATAATATCGATAGCTACGATAGATTTATTATACCGACTAAGAAAGTTGAATCAGCTAATATCTTACATTTGATTAAACAATGTCGTGGAACCGTTGTTGTATCTGTTCCTGAAGGATTCTTATACTCTACTATGGAGAAAGATCTGAGGCAGTATTTAGTTGATCAGGGTATGCTTAAAGCAGTGATATCTCTACCTTCAGGAATCTGGACAGGGACTGCTGTAAAGACATCATTATTACTCATTGAGCCAAATGGTAATAATCAATCGGTAAGATTTATAGACGTAACTGGTGAAGAGTTTATTGAAAAGACCACCAAGCGATTACTAAGCTTAAGCAATATCGATATTATTTTAGAGTATCTAGCCTCTGATAAAGAATTAGATTGCGCAACCTCAGTATCATCATCGCTCATCCAAAAAAACGACTATGATCTGAGTGTCGGGCGTTACCTTCTAGATCCAAAGGAAAAGAGAGTCAATAAAATCCTTAGCGAGTCAACGACAGTCACTCTTGATAGGATCGTTCGTTTTGAGCGTGGATTGTCTGTTAAGCCAGACGAAGGTGACTATACTGTCTTAGAGGTAGGCGCTAGCGAACTAAATGACATTGGTGACATCTCTGTACCAACCAAAGAAGCCAATATATCAGAGTCAGAACGTGCGAAGAACCAAACAGGTTTTTTACAGCCGAATGATATTATTTTCATCCTAAAAGGTAGTGCTGGTAAGCTTGGTATCGTGCCTGAAGATGTTCCAACGACAGGCGATAGATGTTGGATGGTAAATCGATCAGCGATAGTAATAAGGACAATTTCTGACAAAGTGAACCCAAAGGTTTTATACGCTTATCTAAAATCAGATATCGGGCAAACTCAAATCTCTGGTCTGATTAAAGGGGCTACTATACCCAATATTTCATTAAAAGAGCTCAAGCAGATACCTGTTATAGTACCGTCTTTAGAAGAGCGAGAGCAGGCAATTGCATGTATAGATAAAAGCAGAGAAACACAAAAAGCTATTCAAAAGCTGCTATCAGAGCAATATGCGATACAAAGTGAGCTTTGGAGTTTATAGACCTTCAAACAACCAAATTTAAAACAATTTAAATATACGTTAGGAAAACGATAGTTTATGGATATTTCAATCAAACAACTCGAAAGTGATCTATGGAACGCGGCTGACAACCTGCGTGCCAACTCAACCCTTACCGCTGCTGAATATAAAGATCCTTTACTAGGTTTAGTGTTTTTACGATTTGTACAAAATCGCCATGAAGATGCTAAGGTTAAAATTCAAGAGTCATTAGCAATCAATCCTCGTACTGGTCAAAAGCGCGAGGTGACCAAAGACGACTTCGTAGCTGCAGGATCGATTCTACTACCTGAAAAAGCCAAATATGATTATTTAGCTGCATTACCTGAAAGCGAAAATATCGCTGAGGCAATCAATAACGCGATGAAACTCATCGAGGAAGAGTATCCCTCATTAGTAGGTATACTTCCCAAAAACTACCAAGTCTTTGATAATAAGCTATTACGCGACTTGGTGCGTGTATTTAACAAAGATGCGGTAAGAAAAGCTAAGGGTGATATCTTCGGTCGTATTTATGAATTCTTCCTGATGAAGTTCTCTATGCAAGGTGCTGGTGCACAAGAGGGTGGCGAATTCTTCACACCGCCATCACTGGTCAATCTGATTGTCAATTTCATTCAACCTGATCATGGCATTATTCATGATCCTGCCTGTGGCTCCGGTGGCATGTTTGTACAGACGGCTCATTTCATACAAGGCCATATGCCAAACAAGAGTGTTAACGAGGCTATTACGGTCTATGGTACAGAGCTTAAAAGTAATAATACTAAGCTTGCTAAGATGAACCTTGCTGTTCATGGTATCGAAGGGGCAATAATAGAGAGTAATAGTTTTTATACTAACCCGCATGATCTCAATGGTAAGTGCGATTTTGTCATGGCAAACCCGCCATTTAACGTAAGTGGTATCGATGGGAAAAATAAATTTCTCACAGAAGACGCTCGCTTGCCGTTTGGCGCACCTTTGACCAAAGGCGGTACGATCGGTAATGGCAACTATTTGTGGATTCAGTATTTCCACAGTTATCTGAATAAGACTGGGCGCGCAGGATTCGTTATGGCATCATCAGCGACTGACGCAGGTCATGCTGAAAAGCTTATACGTCAGCAGTTGATAGAGACAGGCGATGTCGAGTGTATCGTCTCTATCGCTAATAATTTCTTTTATACCCGATCACTACCGTGTCACGTTTGGTTCTTTAATAAAGAAAAGAAGGCGGAAAATAAAGACAAAATCTTGATGATCGATGCGCGTAACACTTATCGTAAAGTCAGTAGCACGATTCAAGATTTCAGTGAGGATCAATTAGAGGGTCTAACAGCGCTAATTAATGCTTTTCGCGGCGATGAGCTTGGCGTTAGTAAAGACAATGAGTGGTTCACTGAGCATTTCCCTGATGGCACGTATACGGATGTCGAAGGACTATGCAAAGTAGTGGATCTTGATGCTCTAAAAGAGCAAGACTATAGTTTAACGCCAGGGCGCTATGTGGGCGTAAATATCGATATTGATATGGATTTTGACTATAAAGGGCGTATGACTGAGATCCGCTCAGAGCTTAGCAGTCTAAATAAAGAAGCAGCTGAGCTTATGAAAAAGATTCAAGGAGTTGAACTATGAAGGAAGACTGGAGAGAATATACTATAGATGACGTTGCTAAAATTATTAATGGCTATGCTTTCAAATCAAAAGATTTTATCAGTTCAGGTGTACCTATTATTAAGATTAAAAGTCTAAAAGACAAAATGCTTGTCATTGATAATGGAGACTTCGTTGATAAAGATTTTTTAAAGTTAAACGAAAAGTATCATATTCAATATGATGACTTTGTAATTGCTATGACTGGTTCACATATAACACTTCCTTCATCAGCAGTTGGAAGAGTCGCTAAATCAAGGCACAAAGAAAAACTTTTACTTAATCAGCGTGTTGGAAAATTCAAAGTAAAAGATAAGATCTGCGATCATAATTTTTTATATTACTTCTTAACAACAGATTATTTTTTTCAAAATGTAGGATTGCGTGCCAAAGGTGCTGGAAACCAAGCGAATATAAGCAATGGAGATATAGGTAGTATCAAAATTCATCTTCCACCACTACCAACCCAACAAAAAATTGCTAGCATCTTATCAGCCTATTATGACTTAATCGAAAATAATATAAGACGTATTGAGCTATTAGAAGAGCAAGCACAGCTCATCTATGAAGAATGGTTCGTACGTAAGAAATTTCCAAATTATGAGAACACACAAATTGATGCAGAGACAGGTTTGCCAGAGGGTTGGGAGAAAAAAGGGTTAGATTATTTATGTTCAAAAATTACAGATGGTACTCATGACTCACCCAAGCAAGTAAATCATGGATGCTACTTAGTTACTGGGAAACACCTTAATAAAGGCATTATTGATTTTGAATCAGCTTATCAAATAAGCATAGAAGATCATGAAAAAATTAGAAAAAGAAGTGGTATCGAAAAAGGGGATATATTATTTTCGAATATTGGTACGTTAGGAAATATTGGTGTAGTAACAGAAGATTTTGAATATAGCTGTAAAAACGTGGTTATTTTTAAGAAAAAGAATTGTTTTGATTCTTTTCTGTATTGTTACTTAACTAATCCTATAAACAAGATAAAGTTAGATAATCAGTCATCAGGGGTTGCTCAGAAATTTTACAGTTTGTCATTTATTAGAAGATTTCAGGATTTTTTCCCACAAGAGCCGCTTATAAAAAAATTTGACGAAATTGTTCAACCTATATTTGAACTAAAATATAAATTACATCAGCAAAATCAGCTTTTACAAGAAGCCCGAGACATTCTCTTACCACGTCTGATGATGGGTATTATCGAAGTATAAAAAATATAAATTAGTTGTAATTTACGGGGTAATCATGAGCTACGAATATTCAGAAGATGGCATGGTTGAGGAAGCGACCAAAGACGTATTAATTGAGCTTGGCTGGGAAGTCGTAACAGCTTGGAAAAAAGAAACCTTTGGTAAGGACGGTCTACTTGGAAGAGAGAATAGATCAGAGGTCATTCTCACTCGTGAGTTAAGCCATGCTTTGGTTACCCTAAATCCTGGCTTGCCTGATACCGCTTATCAGCAAGCTATCGACATCATTACTCAAAAAACGGCAGATAAAACGCTTGGTAAGATCAACCAAGAAAAGTATAAGCTGCTAAAAGATGGTGTCCCTGTTAAATTCACTAATAGCGATAATGAACTTGAAGAGCGCGATCTAAAGGTCTTTGATTATCAAGACTATAGCAATAATAGCTTTTTGGCGGTAAGCCAATTAGAAGTGGTTGGAGATCTATATAACCGTCGCCCTGATATAGTGGGTTTTGTTAATGGCATTCCGCTAGTGTTCTTTGAGTTAAAAGCTCATCATCAGGATCTGCGTCACGCTTATGATGATAACTTTACTGATTATAAAGATACCATCCCTGCTATTTTTCATTGCAACGGCTTCGTTATCCTTAGTAATGGTACAGAGTCTAAAGTAGGAACGGTAACCAGCCCTTATAAGTACTTCCTTGATTGGAAGCGTATTGAGGAAGATGCAGAAGGGGTAGTTAGCTTAGATACCATGATTCGTGGTACTTGTGACCCAAAACGCTTAATGGATATTTTTGAGAACTTTCTATTGTTCGACACCTCCTATGGTGAAGTCGTTAAGCTGATGGCAAAAAATCACCAATATATTGGCGTTAATAAAGTCATCGATCAAGTCGATAATATTGAAGATTTGCAGGGCAAGCTTGGTGTGTTTTGGCACACTCAAGGCAGTGGTAAGTCTTACTCAATGGTTTTCTTATGCGAGAAAATCCATCGGAAGATGGGAGGGTCTTATACCTTCTTATTGGTAGTTGATAGAAGCGAGTTAGAAAGTCAGATCTATGATACTTTTTCAGGCGTTGGCGTCGTTAATAAAAAAGAATTAATTGCAGGTAAAAAGTCAGGAATGACAGGGCGCGAGCACTTGCGAGAGCTACTATCGGAAAACCATAGATACATATTTACCCTGATTCATAAGTTCTCTATTGACCCAAATAAAGAGAGCGAATATCCATTAATAACTAATCGTAAGAACGTCATTGTGATATCGGATGAAGCTCATCGTACACAAGGTGGTACTTATGCACGCAATATGCGGTTTTATGGTTTACCTAATGCGTCGTATTTGGGCTTTACAGGTACGCCGATTATCAAAGACGAAGAAGAGCTGACCAAAGATATATTTGGTGACTATGTGTCTGTTTATGACTTTAAACGTGCTGTTGAAGATGGGGCGACTTTGCCTCTTCGTTATCTTAATAAAGGAGAGCTGCTTAACATCGATAATCCAAAGCTTGATGAAGAAATGGCTGAAGTTTTAGAGAATGAAGATCTAACCGAAGATCAAAGACAGAAGCTTATTCATAAGTTTAGTAGAAACTATCCGATACTCACGGCACAATCCCGATTAGAGACTATTGCCAAAGATTTAGTATGGCACTTCAATGAACGTGGTTATCAGGGTAAGGCGATGCTTGTCGCTCTCGATAAGCCTACAGCTGTACGTATGTATGATCTTATTAAGCGCTATTGGGGTGAATACCTAATTGAGCTACAAAAGCGTATTGATAATGCAGAAGATGTTCAAGAGGCTCAAGAGCTAGGAAGGAAATTTAATCGAGTCACTGAAACTGAAGTGTGTGTGGTGGTCAGTGGCGAGCAGAATGAAGTTGATAAGTTTAAAAAGCTTGGATTAGACGTTGCTACCCATCGTAAGAAGATGGTTGAGCGAGACCTAGAAAAGGAATTTAAAGATCCTGATAATCCATTTCGTTTAGCGATTGTCTGTGCAATGTGGATCACAGGCTTTGATGCACAGTGTGTATCTACCGTATATCTAGATAAGCCTATCAAAGGTCATACTCTAATGCAGACCATTGCAAGGGCGAACCGTGTCTATGACGATGAGAAAGAGAATGGCTTAATTGTTGATTACGGTAATGTCTATGAGCAGTTAGAAAAAGCATATTCTGTATATGGTGAAGGTGGTACTGGTGGAGGTGGTAAAGGAACAGGTCCTGAAAAGCCAATCCCTGAATTATCTGAGTTAGAGGTAGAGCTGAAAATTGCTATTGAAGAAACCATCAAGCATCTTGGATCGTTGGGCTTTGATCTTGAATCTCTCAAGAATGCCAGTCCAATGCTTAGAATTAGCAAATTACAAGAAGCAGAAAACTGTGTGTGCTTAAATGAGACAAGCCGAGCAACTTTTGAGGTTATGGCGCAGAATGTTTTTAGAAAATACAAAGCCCTCTTTCCTGAGCCACAAGCCAAGTCTCATACTAAAGATCATAATGCTATCGAGGCTATTTATAAGCAGCTCAATAAAAAAGCCAAATCAGCAGATATCACTGAAGTGATGAAGAAGCTACAAAGTTTAGTGAGCGATAGCATTAGCGTAAAACAGAGTCATAATGTAGATGGTGTTTATATTGACTTAAGTAACTTGGATTTTGACAAGCTGAAAGCTGCTTTCGCAAAGTCTGATCAAAAAAATACTATGACATATACGCTTCAACAGATCATTGAAAATAAGCTGGAGCAAATGTTAAAGGAGAATCCTTTAAGGATTGAGTTCTATGAGCGTTATAAAGAGATCATTGATGCTTACAATGCTGGTAAGTCTCTAGAGAATACAGTGAAAGCTTTCGATGATCTAAACGATTTTGTTAGAGATCTATCTGTTGAAGAGCAGAGAGCTGTAAGAGAAAATCTAGGCGATCAAGAAGTGTTGGCAATTTTCGATTTATTAACTAAAGGAAAAGAGCTAAACAATGAAGATGTTAAAAAAGTTAAAAAAGTCGCTAAGGATACGTTAGATAAATTAAAAGTAGAAAAGTTAAGTATCGAGCGTTGGCGAGAAAGTCGTGAAGTAATCGCTCAAGTTAAGATCGTTATTCATGAGAATATGTTGCACTTACCTATTGAATCATATAGTGATGAAGATGTTGATACTAAAGCAACAGATGTCTATCAGCATATCTTTGCCAGCTACCGTGGTGGTAATGATAGTGTTTATAGAATGAGCGCTTAAATCGAAGCTAGTTTTTAAGTATAGATGTTAACGACCTAGCTTTAAAGCCGTCTTCAATGATGGACTATAGGCCTTCTTTTTGAAGGCTTATAGGGTAAGGTTTTTCAGTTTTTAGTATTAGATTGAGTAGCCATTGCTTATTCTCCAGTTAGTGAGTTATAAGCGATTACACACTTTTTAGTAAAGATTCAAGGCTTGACCAGTGCAGTTCCTTTAATCGTATCCGAGAGCTTGTCGGAGTCTATCGTTATGCCAACTGGCTGCCTGCTCATAAATATATTTATGAGCAATATATTTTGCTATGTCATCTACATAGGGCGATGAGTTCATTGGTGTGAAACTACTATCTATGCTTACACCACCGTCTTCCATATCGACTAGATGATCATAGGCATATTCAGTTTGTAACCAGATTGCATTAGCTTCATATTCACTGAGCTCTTCAAGCCGTGATATGACATATGTCACAACCGCAAAATCATATTGATTCCATGAGTAGGTTCGTGATCCCCCTTGACACTGGTAACAAACATCATCCCAGAGATTTTCGAGGCAGCCTAGATCTATTGTAGTGCTTTGACTTTGCATCCACCTGATAGTCTGTCCAGCTATTTTCTTTGACAGTTTATTAGAGAGCTCTTTAGAGATGTTTAATGCTATCTTTTTTTCTAATCCCATTAATATCCGCCTTAACAGTGAATCAGTTAAAATATTATGCTGATACGCTTTTTATAGAAAAGTTAACTATATTATTGTTTTAACTAGCAGGAATTTATCTGCATGGCTTCTCTAAGCTTCGATATACAACCTTAAAAAGCATACTCACAGTAAAATACACTAGTTACTATCTTACAAATTTGATTCATAAAAAAGCCACTAATTAGAAGTGACTTGTTTTTGTGCATTCAAATAAATCACATCTATATATTATTTACAGTACTTGCTCTGTCATACTCATCTAAACGCTTGCCATTAAGCTGCCAGTGATCAAAGGCTAGCTCCATTAGCATTTGCTGTCTTTGCTCAATTGACGTCTTAGTCCATTCATCAAACTGGCAGTTTAGCTTATTCTTTAGGCGATTCAGACCAGTATTTTTGCCAATAGCATATTGATCATTTAATAATTTAGTCAGCACAAAATTGGAGTGTATATACTCTGCTTGCTTCATTCCAAACCAATCAGTGGACAGATCGTTACAGTTATTAATAGCTTGATTTATTTGACTCTCAAGTAGAGTGGTATTACCCAGCATAAAAGTATATTTGTCACGTTCTTCTTCATCAAACTCATCACTTGCATCTAAATTAATCAGAGTTTGCGGGAGAATATGTTCAATTTGAAGCTTTTGTATGTTGTCTGGACTAAGGGGGGTCAGTCCCGCTTGTTTGCATAGTTCAGTATTTAGGCAACCTAAAATATAGCGCTCTCGATATTGTGGATTATAGTCATAATGTCTAATCTGTAGAAAACTATTTTTGAAGTCTGATAAATAGCCTCTTAGAAAGGGTATAACAGCTTCATCAACAAGGTTTACGACTTCCTCTATATTACGCTTTCCACGTAGTTTTATAGCCCAGTCTGTAAAACGCCTCTCGTAACTCTTAGTTTGAATCTTAAGTGTATTGGAGAAAAATAAGAAGCTTTCGATTTGCTGGGCTAAATAGTTAACTACATTGTCATCACAATTTAAATCCAATGCCATCAATAACATTAAATGCTGACGTGAGCGTTGTTTGTTTATATACCCAATCTTGACTACATTAGGGTATTTATTAATACCTATATTACTGCTATCGCTATTTGTTGCTTGTACTAAATGGCTGTAACGTTTAGCTGCTATAGCCATTTCATTCACTAAGTTTAGCGGCTTGGTTTCATACTGTAGTTTATGCTTACCTTCTTTGGATATGATCCAAGAGTACAAATCATCCTCACGAATAATGCCATTATGATAACGTGCAATCATAAAGTATCTTAAAAAACGTAATGGTTTATCCCCTTCATCACAAGCTTGGAGATCGGTAGTAATTTGCTTCCACTTGGTTTTGATAGTTTCAAAGTCGTGAGTATTAGCTTTACTAAACATCAGGTTCTTAACTAAATCCATTGCATTTAGACCAGCACCACGTTGGTTAATAGTCTCGAATATTTTAAGCGCACTACCTAGGTTATCTGATTCAATTACTACAACATTAACATTAGTCAAAAAATATTGGGTATATTCCTCGAATAGTTCTACCCCTTGATTTAAATAATCTTGTAGGTGTTTAAAAATACGCTCATATGCTTTTTGCATCTTCTGGATTGAATTTGTGATCTCGCCTTCATATGTCTTTTTTTGGATTATAGTTTCTAAGTACCCGTTGCTTTCATCATATTGTAGCTCAAGGCGAGAAAGTGTAGACTTAGTTTTTAAGTCAAATTTAAAGAGCCAACCTTTTATAATATCTAGGATGCTACTGCTCATGTCAGTAAGCTGCCCCTTTTCTTGTAAGTCTTCTAGGATATTACGCATTGCACATAAGCTAATGACAATAGTCGTTAAACGTTGTTGACCGTCAATGACATCGTATTTACTGTCTTTTTTGACAACAATGATTGAGCCAATAAAATAGCTTTGTTGATCGTGAGAATGGGCTTCAAATTCTTCGTCTATATCAACTAAAAACTGATAAATATGTTTATCTGCTTCCCAGACATACTCTCTTTGATAGTCTGGCACTACAAAATAATACTTTTCAAGCTCTTGAATAGTATAGACATCTGCATCAATCTTCATATTTATCCTTATGTTTATCTGAAATTTTTACGACTTTATATTAGCGTCATGGCCTAAAACTAGTAAGGTGAATCTAGCTATTGAGTTAGAGTAAAAGCATTATACTCACTATTAAAAAATGTCCGTAAATAATAAACTCAAATACAATTATCTGTATTTTTGTACAGGTAGATTTTAACTAATCTTCTGTAGGTGTTAATTATCTAAGTCTAGGTATTTTACTAAAAAACGTTATAAATATAAAAATACACCTTTCTCTAGAGAGAGGCTGAAAGCCTTATTTAATAAGGCTTGTACGGTAAAAATAGTCTTTTTTTAAGTTGAAAATAATAATAAGTCAATCAGGATTTAGTTTATTAAAACTATTCTATAATCAATTTATATTTAGGAAAATCTTTAAAAAAGGCATTGATTATTAATCAATGCCTGAGCCTTGTCATATTGCCGAGTATCATAACCGTGAGCACTTTTTTGTGCATAGCGTTTCTGTTACTTTCTTGCCTTAACCTAAAAACCTAATAGTTTTTGACGATTAATATAATGAACTGATTAAGTAACAGGTTGTAATACTGAGATATTGCTTAGCGAATCTTGATTGTATTTTTACATTGATCGTCAGGAATGCCATAGCCACTACAGCCCCAAAACTTGCCAAATTTACTTTCGCGCATTTTCATGGGGCGACCACATTTATTACAGATTTTCATTGAATTACCACAGTCCCTGTTGTTGCATAAACTATCATGCTCTCTATCGACCGAAGGTGCCTCACACTTCGTGCAGACGCGCGCCTTACCTACCGAACAACCTTTCCCAGAGCTACAGCCATAAAAACTGCCATACTGTCCTTTGATTAAGCGTAGATAGCCGTTTACGCAGTTAGGGCATTTAAATATCTTTCTATGGCGTTCTTGAAATGATTTAGAGAAAATGTTGATGTCATATTTGGGAGCCAGTAATTCAAGAACAAATTCTGAGGGCGCTGTGGGACTAGCAATAATATACGATTTCTTTTTACAGCGCGTTATACCAACATACAGCAAACGTCGTTCTTCAGAATGAGGGAATGAGTCTAATGTTGGAAGTAGGGCTTCTGGAATAGCGTCCTCGCGGTTTCCATTAGGGAAGCCGCTTTTCCCTTGGAAAAACCCAATTAAGATGCAATAGTCAGCTTCAAGCCCTTTAGATTTGTGAAAGCTCCAAAAATGGATGCCTTTTGAATTTTCTTTGCCTAAGAAATCACGTGAATCTTTTAGCAAATAATTATACCTAGCAATAATCGCTATTGAACCCTCAGGGTCATTTGCTCTAATCTTGCTGACAACCTCAGCGACTCTACTATAGAGACCATTCTCTTCACCAGTCTTATCATCTAGTAAATATACTTGTGACTCATGTGCCATGTCATGCGTTTTGATGTGCTTCTGATACTGTTCAGGGTTCTCCATGATGAACGTCCCAGCAGTATCAGCAATGCTATTGTTATAGCGGAATGTCTTTTGGAGCATTGTTAGCGTGTGTGGTCCAACCAGCTCATTAAATCTAGTGGTGAGCTCAAGTTTACCACCTGAAAATCGATAGATAGACTGCCAATCATCACCGACAACGGTTAATGAGGGATCAGGACCTTTCTCAATAATGCTGTTAACAAACTCCATCCGAGAAGCAGATATATCTTGAAACTCATCGACAAGAATATATCTCCATTGAGGTTTATATTGACCATTATCTACAACTGCTATTGCACGAATAATCATATCGTCAAAGTCAATTGAATCAGTAGCTACAAGCTCTTCAACATAAGCGTTGTGCAAGTCAGTGAGAATGCGTGTCTTTTTCTTTGCTTGTGATATGCCAGCTTTTTTTAGCCTATCAAGTATTGAGTTTTCATTGAGCCTTTCAAATCGAGTGGCTTGTAAAGCCTTAATAAGCATTTTGCTCCAAGTGGCAATTTGATTCCCTTCCTTGAGTTTAGAGAGTAATTCTTTTGAAGCCTCTTCAACTGAGTTTTTATCAGGAATAACCCCGACAGCAGCCAGTCGTTCTTCAAGACGAGCTTCGAGTGCATCTTCAGTCCAGTCATAATGGAATGTTTCCACTAAAACTGTTTCAAGCTCTTTATGCAATTTACGCTTGCTATCTATAGACTCGTTATATGCTTGCTTATCAATATCTGGTCGAGTATTACCCTGCCTATCAATGCCGAAGTGCTCGATGTAAATATTAGAGTCCGATATATGAAAATCAGGTTGGTAGTCAAAACCTATGTCAATTCTACGCTTACTGATATAACGCGCTTCATATTCGTATGCGATCCTATGAATAGCTAACCAGTTAGCTATCCTGAGCTCCTGGTACCCTTTGACTAATTCGCCTTGTAGGGTTCTAAACTCATTGTCTCTGATATGCCGCTCATACTCTTCTTGAGTCTTAAAGTCGAAAGGATTCACAGGTTCTGGGAATAGCGATATAAAATCGACCATTCTTTTGGGATCTTGTGTTAAATACTCTATTAGCCACTCTGTTACCCACGCACCAAGCTTTAAGCTGTCTTCAGTGAAGACGCTCATATAGGTTGAGATACCAGAATCCCCTAGGATTTTTCTACCTAAAGCGTGAAATGTTGAAATTTGAGGGGATTCAGTTAATACGATGCCTGAGTTCTCAGCTTTATCAGCAAGCCGTTTTTTTAACTCTTCAGCAGCTGACTTATTGTAAGCCAGAACTAGAATCTCTTGAGGTGCTGCTAGTCCCCTATCAATAAGGTCGAGGGCCTTGGCAACCATTACAGAGGTTTTGCCTGTGCCAGCAGCAGCCAGTACCATATTCTTATCATTAGAGCGAAGTACGCCCAGTCTTTGCTCATCAGTCAACGGGTTTGACTCTACGCTATCAAAAAAAGATTTTCTTTGTTCTAGGTTGGTTTTTTCATGATACGCGCCTAAGGTTTCTTGTTTGATAGGGCAGAGGTTGTGTATCTTCTCAACTTCGCTAAAGAGCTTAGGGTTGGTAAAGTAAGCCCATGGCACCCTAGCATCTTTATAAAATATAGACAGTTCATCTGCTAATGACTTAATTGGTTCTATTTTAGAATCTCTAGGGTAGTTACTCAACACTCGAAGGTTAAAGTCTTCAATTAAGTTAAGAAGATGGGGTTGTAATGAGTGAGCAATCTTTTTGTTGATAGACTCTAAAAACGCTGTAGAGTTAGTTTTGGATAAAAATTTGTGTTCTCGCAATGATTGATTGTTGTGAACAAATAGAGTTGCGCCAAAGAATCCTTCTTCAATATAAGCAAACTTCTTAACTTCAGCGAAAGAGATGAGCTCAGTTGGTCCTTTTTTAGTGTCTATAAGCAAGCCTTGCTCTGTCAGACGGATGCCTTTTTTACCAAAAATCTTGCCAAGAAAATTAAAATTTAATTGATCAACGGTAATAATCTCTCTCATCTTTCTTACTCACATGTATCTAAAATAAATATTTGTCTATTTGAATGCGCCTTAATCTGAGCATACAGTCTATAGTAAAAGAATAAAAAACTTCAGTAACGAGCTAAAAAAATGACCATAATTCATGTACTTGGTTTGGGGGTGAATATTTTTCTTTGCGACTAGATCACTTGAGTTTTTTGCTTCATGTAATCCAACAGATGTCTCGCATAGGCCATTGTTAATATTTTGTTTTATGTTATTAGCAGTGGTGCTTTTGCAAGAATACAGTCTATTGAAAAATTAATCAGAAGATGAGTGTAAAAAACACTTGAAATATTGTTTCTATCATCTAATACTGCTTCCTTATCTAATTAGTATAAGGACAGTACAATGATCGAAGAGTATGATGAGAATGGAAATAAAGTCAATCATGATGAAAGTCTTACCCCAAATCAACAGCAACAAAAGAGTGATTTGATTGCAAAGCAAATAGAAAGTGGTACGTTTGATGAACCGTTGTTAGAAGGTCTACCACCTGGTGCACATATTGATACCAAACCAGGAGAATAGTTCTTCTAAAACCTACTTATAATAGCTTAGGTTTATGCTCTCGAAGCCTTCAGCTGTGTTTATTCAAAGGACTTTTGAAAGCTGTTGCGACTCATAATTTTGTTAGAGAAGTTATGATAAAAGGCGAGTCATTTAGATTGACTCGCCTTTTTATATTAGTTAGGTCTTATCACTATAATTTTTTCTCAAAACTCTCTATGCCATTTAAAAAACCCTTAACTGAATTAGACGAATTCTCGAATATGCTATTATCCAAGACTAAGGTATTAATTCTTTTAAGATTGCAGATACCTTCAGGAACTCTTGTTATATGATTATTGTCAAAGTGAATCTCTTCTAGGTAGGATAGCTCACCAATGCTATCAGGCAGATTCGTTAGGAAGTTTTCTTCAATGTGAAGTTCTTGTAATTCTGATAGCTGACCTATAGTATCGGGTAGCTCAGTTAGTCGATTCCATCTAATGTCAAGTATTTCTAGCTCAGTCAAATGAGTAATACTAGATGGTAGTTTATTCAGTTTATTGCCTGCTAGTTCAATTAGTTGCAAACTCATTAAGCTCCCAATTTCATTAGGTAACTTAATTAACGAATTTCTTGTTGCAGTGAGAACTTGTAATTTTCTAAGTTTGCATATGCTATCAGGTAATTCTGTTAGATTGTTACGATCAACAGATATGAACATTAGCTTCTTTAAGTTACCAATGCTATCAGGTAGTTTAGTTAGCTCATGATTTAATAAATGAATTTGCTTTAAATTGACTAGTATCCCAATAGCTTCAGGCAAGTAGGTTAGGCAGCGAGAATTACCATCGTAATCTCTTAGTATTTGCAAATGACTCATTGATAGCAACTGATCTTTATTACGAGGAATCTCGCTTTCAGGGATATTAAACTCATCTGCCCATTGCCATATTTTCTTAAGGTCACAGTCTTCTGAAATAGGATGATCAACATCAAGTGAAGAGATGCTGAATTCATCAGCAAGTTTAAAAGATTTTTTTGTAGAAAAGTTTTTAGTTTTCAATAGCTCAAGGGCTATATGCTCACGTTTAGATAATTGCATGGCTTACTCTCGTTGTTTTTAACCTTTTGCTACGATTCTTTAGTGTATTTTTTATCCACTCTTTTACACTCATTTCAACACTTGTCATAAAACGCTTAAAACTGTTATATAAAAAGCATTGGAATATAGAGCAGGGAGTTTTTACAAAAAATGCGTCAGGAAGGTTTAGTTGTATTTAAGGGGTTAAAATTATATTGGTCAGGTATGTAATTACATCTTAATGCGTATGTCGAGATAGGTTTTTGGGTTAATACTAATCACGTTAGGAAGAAAAAAATAAGCCAATTAAAGTGACTTATTCTTGTATTGCTACCTAGTGAACCCTATCTGCCATCTTGGACTCTAACCATTGTGTAATTTCACTCTCAACCCAAGCTACTCTGCCTTTTGATAATTTAACTTGACGAGGGAAAGTTGGGTCATAACGACTAGATCTTTTATCTAACATGTCGTAAATAGTTGTACTACTAAGCGCAGTGAAGTAGACAACATCTTTTAGTGGCACCATTCTTGGTATGAGTAAAGCACTTAGGTTAGCTGCGTTATTTTGGTTATTAATATTTAAATTTTCCACGATTAGCTCCTTGTAAGTTATTGAGAGCGTTTCCTCTCATACAGTTACCCAGTCCTATATTTTTTTACGGCATCCCATGCAGTCCGATTGTTTACTCTTATTTAATTCACGAAAAAAAGGAGCTGAATTAATCAGCTCCTTTATATGCTCTGTATACGCTTAGCAGTATCAACTCACAGCCGTCACACTTTGCCGTAGACCTTGCTCAATACTAGCTACTGTATTAATGGGGAATTCACTCTTAGAGTTATTTTGCTGATTGCTAGCTGCGTCTGTTTCCATCGGATAAAACTCCTCAGCGACTTCTGCTAAATCATCGCCATCGACCTCAAAGCATGAATTCACATATCCTTGTTTCGCAGCTTGCTCTAATGCTGCTTGATCAAAGCCATGCTCACTCAGCTCCGCATCTATCGCTTGTGCATCTTGCACCGCTTGCTTGAGTGTGATGCCATCACGCAGTGTTAAATCAACAAAGTAAATCGGCGTGCGATAGCTTTGTGTCGTACTTTTGCCTCTCAAGGTAAGCTGTAATGGCAGACATGACAGTTTATTGCCTGATACTGCTGCAAAGTAGCTCAGCCTTGCGGCAAGCGTACGAATACTATTAAAGCCAGTTGTCCGAAAGATGAACGTGCCAAGTTCATCATCCTCAGACAGATTCACATAGAGCCTTCCATAAGGTTTACAAGCACCGCCTTGTGCCAATGGACAGCGATCAGGTGATGGGCATGGATGGTTTTCAACGCCTTTGTTTGTGCGTCGCTGACATTGCTCACCGTCGCCTACGCATAGTGGGCGTCCGGTCTGTCTATCAAATAGCGTGTACTCAGCACGTAAGTTTAGTTCAGGATCATTAAACAGCATGCGTACCGGTATTTGTCTGAGTTTGCCGTTGCTGTTTTCGCGTAGCTTCTCGTCTAGTGGGTGATTGATCCAGCCGTCCTTATTTTGAACTTGGCTGGTGATGGTGAATTGATCGTCTTTGGCAGGTAGACGCTTGCCATCCTTTACAATGACACGTCCAATGCTGATACGTCCTAAAACTGGTGGGGTTATAGTGAGACCTTTAATCATGGTGATATTCCTTATGTGTTTTATTTAGCCATAAAAAAGCCCACCTATAACGGGTGGGCGTTTATGCGCTTATTTGATTGAGTGGATTAATTTACGGATTATGGTTGATAACGAATTATTGGCTTAGTTATCGTTAAGGATTACAAAGCGACGACTGCCTTGACGAGTTTTACTAAATTGCTCGAGCAACTCAGGATGCGCTTTGGTTAGTGCCTTGCTATCGAGGCTAATGCTGTCCTTAGAGCGCTTCCAAGATATAGCGCCTTTCTCGAATACCGCAATCTCATTATCTTGAATTAAGCTTTGCAGCTGGTGCTTCACTTGGTCATGACGCTGCTCTAACTCTTGCATATAGTCACGGTAGCTCAGCAATTGCTCAAACAACTTATTGGCTCCGTCATCTTCTCGCAGATCAACTTTGCTTGACGGCTCAGGGGTTGGATAAAGTTGTTTTAAGGCTCTCGCTGCTGACTCACTATGATCAGGCGTTGGTGGAGTGTCGGTTTCCACATATTGCCAAAATAACCGCTCATGCTCAATGATGGAGGCAATCAAGCGCTCGTCACGCTCAACTTTATAAATCTTTGCTTCATGACCACATAGCAGCACGCAGATATGTGCAGCTTGCTTACCCGTGACTGCTAATTGATGCTGCACTTGGCACGTCACATACAACGGTACGCCATGCTTCCACAGCTTGGCACCATGTTCCCCTGCGGTTTTA
>TARA_R100000935_G_scaffold29425_2_pt1 | contig 27611 bp, 24 predicted proteins | sample TARA_R100000935 | Tara Oceans TARA_R100000935 (sample SAMEA2621502) | marine metagenome | biome: marine biome (ENVO:00000447); feature: surface water layer (ENVO:00002042); material: "saline water (ENVO:00002010), including plankton (ENVO:xxxxxxxx)" | depth 5 m
GCGATCCACTTTCTGACGCCAGCTTTGGCCTCTGATCCGGTCTCCCATGCGTGCAGATATACGCATTCATATTTCAGCGACCGCCACAGTCGTTCGACAAAGATATTGTCGAGGAACCGGCCTTTGCCGTCCATTGAGATGCGGATGCCGGATCGACGCAGGCGGTCGGTCCAAGCAAATGACGTGAACTGGCTGCCCTGATCCGTATTCATGATCTCGGGTGGGCCGAACTTGTGGATCGCTTCATTCAAGGCATCAACACAGAACCCGGCTTCCAGCGTGTTTGAGATACGCCACGCCAGCACCTTGCGCGTGTGCCAGTCCATGATGACGACCAAATATAAAAACCCACGCCGCATCGGCAGGTAGGTGATGTCGGCGCACCAAACTTGGTTGGGCCGATCCACGCGCAAGCCGCGCAACAGATAAGGGTAAATCTTGTGACCCTTCGCTGCCTTGCTGGTGTTGGGCTTCTGGTAGATCGGCATGAGGCCCATCAGCCGTCTGATCCGCTTCTCATTGACGAGGTGGTCGTCATTGCGCAGGTGCCATGTCATCTGACGCACGCCGTAAAACGGCGTTTCCAGGAACTGCTTGTCGATCAGGCGCATCAGATCGAGGTTCATCTCACTTTCGCCCTTCGGCTCATAGTAGAACGAGGATCGCGAGATCGACAGCAACGAACATTGCTTGCTGACTGACAAACCTTTTAGGTTCGGCTCAATCATCTTGCGCCTCACTTGCCGGTCCAAGGTTTGAGCTTTCTGGCCAAAAAATCGTTGGCGACGGCCAACTCCCCAATCTTGGCGTGAAGGTCTTTGACCTGCTCCTCATCGATTTCCGGTGCCTTCCGTCCGCCACGCTCAAATACGCCCGATGCGCCTTCAAGTAATGCGCGCTTCCACTGATGGATCATCGTTGGGTGCACGCCAAACCGACTGGCCAACTCGCTGACCGTCTCTTCGCCTTTCAGCGCTTCCAGCGCGACCTTAGCCTTAAACTCTGGATGATGTTGCTTCCGTTTCGACATATCTGATCTCCTTCGTGTTGAAGATCAGCAGACAACAAATAGCAGCTTACGTCAGTGTTCGAATTTCGGGGGGTAGCTCAGTCATCCCGATGCCCAGATCGTCAGCCACCAGTTGCCGCGTCAGCCCGCTTGTCAGTGCGATCCGCACCGCGTCCTGCCGGAATCCGTCCGTCCGCTTCAGTCGCATAGTTAATCTCCTTTGTTGCAGTAAATGCTATCAAAGGGGCGGCATCAAACCGCGACAGGTCCAATCGGCAACATCCACGTTCAGCGGCTCGACCGCGTCAACTCAGGGACCTGATTTGAGACTTCTCTACTACCCGCTCAGCGTGGACCTAGCATCACTAGCGGCCGCACCGATCCGTTTCCAAGTTGAAATCAACGAGCCAGAACTGTCGCTATTGGAGTTTGCATATTTGCCCCAGGGTGAGCTCGTTAGGTGGAAACGCTACCGGCCCGATTCAACCGAAAAGTGCTGTATTCAATTGATCGGCACGGTGTCGGTGACAAGGTAATTTCGGTCGGTAAAGTCAAACGCGCTGATGGTCCAAAGCTATAGAAAGGTCCTGTCGGTCTACCCCAGATGGCTAAAAAAAGCTGGCCTGTACCCAATATTTCCTAGCTAAAGAGACCAGAGCGACTTAAGATTGTGGCCAGCATAACATGATCGGGTCTATTCACACCTGACTGATCGTTGTGTTCAGCGGCCTGTATCAAGAAGTACTGTAATCCGCTCTATTACTTCGTTTTGCTCCTCATCGGTCAAGTCGCTCCCCGAGGGCAGGCAAAGTCCATTAGCGAAGAGGCGCTCGTCGACGCCAGTACCGTGATAGGGCGCGCCTGCGTACAGCGGTTGCATGTGCATCGGTTTCCAAAGCGGTCGCGACTCGATCTGGTGCTCGAGAAGCATCAGGCGGATGTCTTCGCGCGTGACCCGGGTTTCAGTCGGATCGATGGTCAGGGCTGTGAGCCATCGGGTTGAGTGCAGGCCCTCGGGCTGCGGCATGAAGGCGATTCCGGCACGAGAGAAAGCGGCCTTGTAGCGCGCAAAAATTTCGCAGCGTCGAGAAACACGGGCATCAAGTACCTCCATCTGACCCAGCCCGATCGCGGCGCAGATGTTTGACAGGCGATAATTGTAACCAAAGGTGGAATGTTCGTAATGGGGGGCCGCGTCGCGGGCTTGTGTGGCAAGAAAACGCGCCTCGTCTGCCCAATCCTTGTGACGGGTGACCAGCATACCGCCGCCCGACGTCGTGATAATCTTGTTGCCGTTAAACGACAGGATCGCCGCGTCGCCGCCGGTGCCGGCTTTGCGCCCGCCCAAATAGGACGCTCCAATGCTTTCGGCGCTGTCTACAATCAGGCGTACGTCGTATTGCGCAGCGAGGCTCTCCAGCGCGTCAAGATCGACCGATTGGCCGTAGAGGTCGGTAGGGACTATAGCCTTGGGCAGGCGGCTTTCAACGGCGGCCTTGGCTAATTCCTTGGAAAGGTGCGCAGTATCGATGGTCCAGGTTGTCGGGTCGAGGTCGAAAAACCGCGGGGTCGCCCCAAGGTAATTGACCGGAAAGATGCCGCCTGCGAAGGTCATCGATGAGACCCAAACCTCGTCGCCTGGGCCGACACCGGCGATGCGCAGGGCGAGATGTAGGGCGGCGGAGCCCGAGGACAGACCAACGCAGTGCACATCCGCGCCAAGATATTCCCGCACGGATGCCTCAAAAGCATCGAGTTGAGGGCCGAGAGGAGCCACGAAGTTAGAGGCGAAAGCTTCGGCCACGCGCTCCTCCTCGCGGCCGGACATGTGGGGGCGGGAGAGGTAAATACGCATTGATCAGTCCTTGATTAGGGGGTTTGCCGGGTTGCCGACGACGGTGATGCCTGGTGGCACATCGCGGATGACTACCGCACCCATGCCAACGATGGCGTTGGCGCCAATCCTAATGCCCTGACGGATGACGGCACCCGCGCCGATGTAGGCGTGATCGCCAATCGTAACATTCCCGTTCACCTTGGCGGCCGGTGCGAATGTGACGAAATCGCCGATGACGCAATCATGCTCTACATAGGAATAGAGATTGGCATGAAAACAGCAGCCGACGCTAATGTTCGAGGTTAAGGTCACAAAAGGGGACATGCAGGCCCCATCTCCTATGACGACGTTATCCATCTGCACTACAGAATCGGCTCGGGCCTCAACAAGACGAACCCGCGCAGCACTGCATTTCCTAGCTATATTTTGACGTATTTTTGAGGCGGCTATTGCGATATTGACGGCCTTCTCACTAAATGGGCGTTCTAGAAAGCTAGCCCAAGTCACAATATAATGGCCATTAATATACCCTGGAGCTAGCCCATCGTCTATGAAAACGAGTTCGGCCTGTGGGTACTGAGCACGCAGCAAGGGCATGATTCCGCGTCCGCATCCGGCAGCACCGTAGACACCGATCAGCATATTCAGGATCCATTTCCAGTGAATTTCGACATGGTTGCTTCGCCTGCGGCCGATATTCCGTCACGTTGGAGAACCTTCCGGATGGTCAGCCAGATGATTTTCAGATCCAGCCATAGGCTGCGGTTGCCCACATACCAGACATCGAGCGCGAACTTCTCGTCCCATGAAATAGCGTTGCGACCGTTGACCTGCGCCCAGCCAGTTACGCCCGGACGCAGCCTGTGACGGCGGGCCTGGTCGGGTGAATAAAGCGGGAGGTATTCCATCAAAAGCGGCCGCGGGCCGACGAGGCTCATCTCACCCTTCAGCACGTTCCAGAGCTCGGGTAGCTCGTCAAATGAGCTAGAGCGCAAGAAACGGCCAAGTTTAGTAAGCCTTTCTGCATCCGGAAGTAAGTGTCCATCGGCATCAAACCCGTCGCGCATAGTACGGAACTTGATCATCTCAAAAGGTTTTCCATGCAGCCCTGGTCGTGTCTGGCGGAAGAGCACTGGTGCCCCCATCTCTCGACGGATCTTGTAGGCAATCATCGCCAACATCGGCGACAAGAGGATCAAGCCCAAACCTGATCCCAAAATATCGATAATTCGTTTCATCTAGTATATTGTTCCAATTGACCAAACATTTGTCTCAAGTCTTAGTGCGCGGCTCCTATTACCCACCGTACCCATTCTGCGGAAAGTTTCGACCGGCCAAAACGGCTTTGCGCAAGGTTTTTTGAATTGACCCCTTTCCTTCGAAGCGCTTCCCGGTCCGAAGCTGCGGCGATCAGTGCGTCTGCGAAGGCAGACGGATCATCTGGAAGTACAGCGAAGCCACAATCACTTTCTTCAATCAATCCCGCAATCCAGCCTGGATAGTTGTTTAGAACTGGCAAGCCGGCGGAGATGTAGTCGAAAAACTTATTCGGCGATGTGCCATAATAGAATGCGGGAACGTTCCGTAGGATCTGTAGTCCGATATCGGCACCAGCCATCAAGCCGGTAAGCTTGGTCTTCGGGATGGGATCGAGGAACAGGAGGTTGTTGAGCCCGCGCCTTTCTGCCTCCGCCTTTAGCTTCGGCTTCTCGCTCCCCTGCCCGACCAATGCGATCCGGATGTCATCACGCCCGCGTTCCTTCAAAACTGTCGCAGCCTTTAGAACCGCATCCAGACCGTTCGCATTTCCATGGGTCCCCGTAAAAATCGCGAGCAGGTGGTCGTCCCGTACGCCGTCAGGCCGCCACGCATCAGCTGGCGACGAGAAAAGGTTTAGATCGCATCCGTTGGGAACCATGGCAATCCGTGATTTTTCCACGCCGCGCGCTGCTATTCCTTCCACGATCCCTGGTGAAAGACCTATCAATCTATCTGCCGAGCGATACGAGGCCCATTCGAGTGCGGCCATCAACCAAAGCACCACGGGGTTCGTGATAACGCCCATCGCCTTTGGCAATTCTGGCCAAAGATCCCGAACTTCAAATACGAAAGGCTTGCGCGTAAGCCAGCGCGCTAAAATGCCCGGAATACCCGCGGTGAGTGGAGTCGTTGTCGCGAAAACAACTTCCGCAGGCTCCCGCAGGGCCACACCAACTGAACCGATGGCAAACTTTAGGAAGACACCAAGACGCTGCACAAACCCCATGTGGTTGCTGTAATCAAGATCGAATTCGATCACATCAATCCCATCGACAACGCCGCGCCGTCGCCCCTTTTCAAATGCTGCGCTTAGCCCAGTGTTTCCTTGGGAGTAGCTACCGCAAACCATTGTGATAGTGTGCCCTGCACGAATGAGTGCTTGGGCCATCTCGTAAGACCTAGTGCCCGCCGATCCCTGCGGGGTAGAGAAGTGCTGGTGGAAATAAAGAACATGCATGATCAGAAAACGACCTTCGTGACGATTTTTGCGGGTTGGCAGACACTGAAACAAATCTCCTGAATCTCTGTTTTATGCTGGTAGTAGCGAGATTCTAGTGTAGTGCTGAGTGTGGGGCAAATCGGCACGCCCTCGATTTCAATCGAAATCGAATAGTGTCCATTGCGAACGATGTCGCCATCAATGCGCCATTCACCAGGTACCAAGCGCCAACGCAAGGATGCTACGTCAAAGCTGCCTGATACAGTGTCCCGACAAATCAAGCCTTCTGCGCTCAGGGTGATTGCACGGTGATGTCGGGCTCCGAGCGCGTCGCTGTATGCGGCCCCTGCGCTTGCCGCATTACCATCAAAACTAACAGGCGTGACGGCCTCGGCCTTGAGCCAGTCAGCAAAAAGAAAACGACCAACGCGAGACATCTGGTTGCGTCCATCGAATTCGATCGTATTATGCGCCGATGTGCCCGAGAACCAATCAGCCCCCTTAGCATTGTAGCTATACGTTCCTGCATCGCGTAGGAGGTTGATCCCGTTGTGCCAAAGATCTACATGCAGCGCGTCGGCTTGGCTGGGGCGGAAGCGGAAACGTGGATAGCGGAGCACTGCTACCGACTGCCCCCGACGCAGCACATGATAACCGCCATGATCGAAACTTGTACTGATCGCAGAAGTAAGCGGCTTCCCTTCAGGCACTTCGAACCAGCGCAGAGGTGAGGTCCATGGTCCTTGGCCATAGGCATCTCCGCCCAAGAACAGAGCCGCGGCGAGTTGCACTGACGGGCGAAAATCGCGATAGTCTGTGGAAGTCAGTTGCAGTAACCTCGCACCGTCATTGGCCCCGATGTTCGGAGCGTCGCCAGACTGGGCATCGGTCATCGCATGCAACCAGCCGGTCGCGGCTGCCAGCCGCGCTCGCAGCCGGTCGGAAAACTCTGGCAGACTGCGGTGGCGTCGCCAAGCCTCAGCCAAGGCATAGGTGTCCAGCATCACACGATGGTAGATCACCGAATATTGGCTAAAACTGCCGTCAGGCTCGATCAGGTTCGCCGCCCGCTCTTCCAGCCAGCGCCGACCCTTGCGTGCCCATGCGTCGGCCCGGGGATCGTGGCCTGCCAGAAAGCTTCCGCCGATGAACAGCGCCGCCGCTTCAGAGATTCCGTGGTTGTTCTGCTGACCAATAGCATAGGACATGGTCGGTGCAATGCGCTGCAAATGCGTGCGCAACAGATCGACCAGACCCGATTCAGGCGTCTGGTCCTGCCCCAGCACCCAAGCCGCGGCGACCAGGTGCATCACCCGGATTGAGGCCTCTTGCCCGCATTTCCAGTTCGGCCCCTTGTAGGGTTGATTGGAGCTAGCCCAGTCCGTCAGCCAGAGGTTCAGGCGCTCCAGCGCCGGCGCATCGCCGCATGCCGCTGTCGTGGCCCAGGCGACGGCCCAGTCCATCCGCGACAATTCCCACAGCCCTTTGATATCTCCGGTGCAGAAATCTGGGATTCGCCACCAGTCGCAGCTGGTATCGGGTTGGGCGGTATTGGAGAACGGGTTGGCGAACCAATCGGGCGCGCCATCGGGCAACGGCGCGCTGCGCCAACCGAACCACCGCAGGCTCTCATCCCAGGTTCGGTTCGGATCGGCTTTCGGGTCAAGCGTGTCAACCGCACGAAAGAACGGTGGCTGCGCAACGGTGGCCACCAGTCGCTGGACTGGATGCCACCCACTTTTCAATCCCAAACGATAAGCCGCGACCCGCGCGATGCTGGCTGGACCCAGCCGTGCGAAGGTTCTGGCCTGCGTCAAGCGACGGCTCATGCTTGGGCGCGCAGTATCTCGGCCACGTCGATAGTGACCTTGGCGACCTCGAACAGTTCTGAGGCCAGGATCGCGGCCGGGCCGCCCTGCTCGACCGCCTTCATAAAGGCCGCCACGCAGTGCGTCTGCCCCTTATCCTGACGCCAAAGATTCTGCTTCTTGAACCCCGGCCAGTTAAAACCGCGTAGTTGCAGGAAGTTGTCCAGCTGCAAAGTTCGCCCGGCGGCGAAGACCTCGACCCGTTCCTTTGCAAAGGAGGCACCACCATTGGCGAGGTAATGGATTGTGCCGAACGACCCGTCCTCGAACCCGAGGGTGATCGAGGCTTTGTCCTCGGTCACAGTCTCGGCATTGGTGTCGCCCATACGCCGCGCCTGAACCGAGGTGATCGGAGCCCCTGCGAGGAACCGCATCAGATCGATGTAGTGGCAGGCCTCGCCTATGATCCGTCCGCCACCCACCGTCGGATCTTGCGTCCAGTGATCAGCGGGGATCGCACCAGCGTTCATCACCATGACAAAGCTTTTCGGTGCGGTCACTGGCCCCAAAAGTCGTTTCATGGTTTGTACCTGTGGAGCAAAGCGGCGGTTGAAGCCGACCATCAGGTGTTTCCCGCTTTCGGCATAAGCTACTTCAACTTCCTCAAGTTCCTCATGCGTTAGGGCCAAAGGTTTTTCGACGAATACATGCTTGCCAGCGCGCAGCGCCTGAGCGGTCAGACGGGCGTGGCTGTTGTGGCGGGTAACGATCGCAACCGTGTTGATCGCGGGGTTCGAAATCAGGCCGTCGGTGTCTGACGTGGCTTGTGCAAAGCCTGTACGCCGACCATTCAATACGGCGTTGGTGCCTCCCGACGAGGCGATGCTGTGCAGCGTCGCGCCCGAAGCCTTAAAAGCTGGAATCAACATGCGCGATGCATAATTCCCGGCCCCGACGAACCCGACCATCGCCTTGCCCCCGGCTGTGAATGGGGTGTCGGCCAATGCCACGCTGCGCAAATGGCGGGGTTCAGCGGCGTGGCCATATGTCAGCAGAATTCCCAGGGCCGCCTTGTCAGTCGACAGTAGCTGATAAGCGCGCGGTGCGTCGTCAAAGGGCACGCGGTGGCTGATCAGCGACGCGACATCAAGTGCGCCCGAGGCCAGCATATCCAGCACCGCTTCGAAATTGCGTTGCTCCGTCCAGCGCACGAAGCCGACCGGATAGTCCTGCCCGCCTTCTTCGTAAGCGGGATCATAGCGCCCGGGGCCATAGGAGCACGAAACCTGGAAGGACAGTTCCTTATCGTAAAAATCGGCGCGGTTCAGCACGAGGCCAGTAACCCCCACCAACACGATGCGTCCGCGCTTGCGGCACATACGGGCCGCCTGGGCGATCGGATCACTGGATTTAGTGGACGCGGTGACGATCACGCCATCCACGCCTTGTCCCCGGCTAAAGTTCATACCTACCGCGATCGGATCCTCGCCCGCACCCGGATTGCAGGTCTCCGCACCGAAGCTACGCGCCAGTTCCAGCTTGGCAGCATCGAAATCTATCGCCAGAACGCGGCAACCGTGCGCGCGCAGCATCTGCACGGTCAAGAGGCCTATTAGGCCAACGCCGGTTACTACGAAGGCTTCTCCCAGTGTCGGTTGCAGAAGACGAATGCCTTGTAGGCCGATACTGGCGACGACGGTGAAACTGGCGGACTCATCACTGACGATATCAGGAATCTTCGCACAAAGATTACGAGGCACGCTTACGACATCAGCATGAGGCCCATTCGAAACAACGCGATCACCAACCTTGAAACGGTCCGAACCAGCGTCGCACACCACCCCTACATTACAATAGCCCAAAGGGATCGGCTGCCCCAGCTTCGAACGCACGGCATCCACTGTAATCATCAACCCATCAGTCGCCACTTTGTCCAGCACTTGACGCACCTTTTCGGGCTGGCTGCGGGCTTTTGCGATCAATCCGGACTTGCCGAAATCGATCAGCATCCGCTCGGTCCCGGTCGAAATCAGCGACACGGTGGTGTCAATCACTAGATGGCCGGGCCGAGCCTGCGGTGCAGGGGCTTCGACGAGTTCTGATTCGCCGGTGGAGAGGTTCTGGAGGATTTGTTTCATGGTCTCGTCATCAAAAAGTTTCTTAAAAATAGGTTCAAGGCCGAGCGTAACTGATCAGTACTGCCCGATATTTGCCCTTGAATACGAAGAGGCTGCCCGCACCGGCACCGATTGGCCCAAGTTCTTCGGTCAGGGCGCGTAAATCATCGACCGAACCTGCGCCTCCGACCACTGTCATCGGCGTGGTAATAGTCTCGCGCACTTTCCGCGCAAGAACAAGATCGTAACCTTGCATCATGCCGTCACGGTCAATTGAGTTGATAACGATCTCACCCGCACCAAGATCAGTGCAGCGCTTGGCGAAGTCGATCGGATCGAGTTTGTGCTTGAACTTAGCGTTGCACGAGTAGGCCTTGTAACTTCCGCCGAACAGACCTTCCTTGCGCACGTCGATCGTCAGCACGACACTTTGCCGCCCGACACGCTCAGCCATTTCGTGTACCAATTCAGGACGTTTCAGTGCGGCATGGCTGACCGATACCTTTTCGTATCCAAGCGCAATGATCCTTGCGGCGGTCTCGGCATCTTTCACGCCGCCGCCATAACAAAGGGGCATCCGGCTCTCTGCTGCGATATCCTTCAGCAGCGCCATGTTTGGCCCGCGGCCCGAGGCCGTGGCGTCGATGTCGAGAAGGGTCAGTTCATCGACCTCTTTCTCGTTGAAAATTTTCACCGCGTTGATTGGATCTCCCACATACTTGGGGTCGCTGAACTTTTGAGTTTTGACTAATCCGTGGCCGCGCAGCAGCAGGAAAGGTGTGATTCGTGATCTCAGCATTAGACGGCTCCCACGAAGTTTTTGATCAGCCGGATGCCGTTAATGTGGCTTTTTTCCGGATGGAACTGGGCACCGATGACATGGCCGCGACGCACGATGCATGGCAGGTCGCCGCCGTACGAAACAGTTGCGACCACATCATCAGGATCACATTCCGCGAAATAATAGGAGTGAAGGAAGTAAAAGCCGCGCTCCTGATCGATACTGGCCAATAGGGGATCGTCCGCATCGCCAGCGATCCCGTTCCACCCCATGTGCGGTAGATGTGGCGGACGGTTCAGCGTCGTTGTTTCGATACGGGTCACATGCCCAGGGATCCACCCCAATCCCTCGCGCTGCCCCTCGTCGCTGCCGTTGGCGAGCAGGTGCATACCAACGCAGATGCCCATGATCGGCTTGCCGCGCCCCAGCACTTCTGCCTCAAGCGCCGCCACTATGCCTGATCTGCGCAACGTATCGATGGTCGGATCGAAGGCACCGACTCCAGGCAGAAGGAAATGCGTCGCGGTTTCAAACCGCGCCGGATCATTAGTGATTAGATAGGGGATACGCTCTCGTTCGCAGATGTTGGCGATCGCGCCGACATTGCCGGACCCATAGTCGATGATACAAAGCATGGCCGTCACCGCTTGATCGAACGTTCGATGCCGAGCACGCGCAGAAACTTGGCACCCGTGTTGAAAAGCGTCTCCTGGTTGCGATAGTCCTTATAGCTTTTCAGCGGCATCGTTTGATATCGGCGCAATTCCTCAACGCTGATGCCGAGTTTTTTGGCGATATAGGCGAATTCGTCGTCAATCGTGTCGGGGTCGTACGCGGGTGCCTTAAGTTTCGCCAACGCTTCGTTGCGGGTCATCTGCCCTGTCAGGATCAGTGATGAGAACTGAACTTTGCGCGTATCATAGCCGAACCGAGTGGGTAGCCAGTAGCCTTCGAAGAACTTGGTGAAACGGCTTTCGAAATGTTTTTGCGGGTAGGCGCGCCAGCCGTATTCCTCGCGTAGCGTGGTGATCGCCAGCTCCTTGGAATAGGGCATGTAGTCCAGCGGTCGAACGACCTGAACCCGCTTCAGGTAGCGCAGATAGAACTTATGGAACAGTACCGAACTGAACGGATAGTTTGTCAGCGGCCGAGCGCAAAATTGATTACGGATGTCGTTGATCAGCCACATGTCAGTGCCATAATACAGCCATTCTAGGGGATTGCGCACGCATTCGGTGGCGATGTTGCCCCCGTTCATGATGTGCTTGACGCCATACTTGTTCGCGAACTTGTACAATGTGGCCACAAAGGCATGGTCCTGCGGAATGTCGATCTGCGAGATCCCGGACTTAAAGAAGGCCAACTGGAAGTCGCGCATATCTTCCCAGTCGATCACGTCGGTGAACAGGTCTAGATTCAGTTTGTCGACCAGCATCTGGATGTTGTTCACGGCCAGATCACTGTTCCACCCGCCATCCACATGGAACACCAAGGGGCGAAGGCCAAATTCCTTGACCAGCAAATGCAGCATGTAGGAACTATCAAGTCCGCCGCTTAGGCCGAGGATGCAGTCGAAGTCTCGCCCCTTCCCAGCGACTCGGACCTGGTCAACAATCGCCGCCAGCTGAGCGCGTCCCCGTTCATCAGTATACCAGTTTGGCTTCACGTTCTGCTCAAAATCGCGGCAATGATCGCAGACTCCCTGCGCGTCGAATGTAATCGCCGAGTCTGTAGTATCCATCACGCAGTTGACGCAGCTTTGGTATAATCTTTCGTTCACGTCAGTAAACTCCTTTTCAATCCTCATGGGAGGATGCTTAAATCCTTGTTGGAGTCGGCGGAAGCCGTCCCCATGATATCCGAAAATATTGCGTCCAGCTGTTCCTCGAACGGCTGATATTCATCTTGGAATCGGCCCAGGCTTTCTCGCGCGCGATCCAGCATCAGCGGATCCTTTACCACACCTTCAATGATGTCGGCGAGCGCTGCCGGTTCATTGTAGCGGAAACTAAACGCGGCACCTGCCGATACGAATTTCGCAGCCGTTTCGACCTCGGAATTCACGACAAACGGTGTTCCAAGAAAAACACAATCGCCCCACTTGTTCGACTCAGCGTGGCGGTTGATTGGAACGCTGGGGTCATACAAGGTCAGCGCCAAATCACATGATTGATACAGCTCTAGCGCCTTGCGCTGCGGTATTTCGCCCTTAAAATCGGTTTCGGGGCGCGAGATCAACACCTCGCCGTCGTTCGATGCGACCCGTCCGGCTACAATCAGACGGCAGCGTATGCCGCGATCTTTGAGAATTTCGAGAGCCTCGAGCACTATTCGTGAACCCGTGTCCCAGGCGATCCAGCCATTGACGTAAAGAGTGATATCCTTGCTTGGCTGGTTGCGAGGGGCGGCTTGAGCATGCTCGTAGTCTGCGCGCAATGGCGAATTGCGCAAGAGCTTCATGCGCGAGTGCCGCCATTCGTACCGGCTCCACCCCGGCACCAGATGCAACGCGCAACGGCGCGATGTCCAGTGCTCAAGCCGAACTAGGGTTCGTTGTAGCGGACCTGGCAACCGAATCAACATAGAAAAACGGTCGGCATCGTCGAAAATTATAGTAAGTCGGCGCATTGCCCCCGCAATCCGCGCCGGAAAAGCGGTTTCCCAGCCGAGACACCATACCACCGTCCCTCTGGGCAGGGTCAAGCATCGAAAGAACACAATAGCCATCCAAAGCGGATACATCAGTCGCGCGGTGCGCGTGGCATAACCGCCACCGCTGAGGATCGAGTACTCCTCAACAAGATCGCCATCCCACGCCAGCCGTGCCAGTTCCCCCTTGTTACGCTCCCATCCCAGAAACTTTAGGGCAATCCCTCGGTCATCGAGATATCGCGCCATCTTTGCCAAGCGTGTGCGTTTACGCATCGCGGAAAGCGGTGCGAGAAAGACGAGGTTACGGATCATGTCGGACCATCCTTTGTTTAGCTATCAGGGCAACGATAGCAATCCCAAAGCCTGTCCTGAGTGTCCAGTTAATGAGCGAAGCAAACGCGACGCTAACTACTACGGGTGCCGACAGCCCCATGCTGCTCAGCATAAAGACCCCGAATGCGCACCCAAGGGCGACCATTTGCGCAAAGATCAACACGTCATGATGCCTGGCTTGGGCAAACACTCCGTTGTATGCACTGGGGATCTGATAGAGCGAGATCATCATACCGCAGGTGGCGAAAATCAGCGATAAACCCAGTGAAGGGTTGCCGACGCTGGGTGCCATAACCCTCCAGCCAATATGCCCAACAACGTTAAGCATTAACGCTACCATGCCAAGAACGAGAACCACAATCGGCCAGCGCCGACGCAGTACTAAGATGAACTGGTCATGATTGTCGCGCACCCATGGTCCCAGCAGGAACCCAGCATAGCCGTTTAGTACGCTAATGGGGAACAGGAAAAAAGTGGCGTGAGTAAAGTAACGTGCCGAATCCTCAATCGTGCCTACCCTGATCACCAGAAGTTGCTCGGCATAGACTGCAAGCGCCAGCAGGCTTGAGGTAATCATGAACCGCGCACCGATCCGGTAAAGCGCACTTACCGGCTCAGGGTCCTGTACACAAAATCGCGACGGCCTCATGACCAGCGCGACCGAGGCGGCTACGGCGACCCCAGCCAGCATCACAACAATTACCGCCTTGCCGATTTCGATCGTTCCGGGACCGAAGATCGACGCGGCTATGATCCCTAACATAATTATGCGCCAGCCCTGCTGTGTCAGTTGCGCCATACTGCGCTGGTAGTGCGAGCGAAAATATTGGAAGAGCGCAATTGTTCCTGCTGACGCAATTGCCAACAGATAGGCCTGCAGGTACGAGTCGAGATAGCCCAAGCCGTGCACCAAAAGTGCCACCGGTACCGCCAGCAGAGGCACCTGCACGACCAATAGGCGCAGTAGCCGGGCAGAGGATTGTGGAGAACGCATTATTACGAGATCAAGACCGACGAGGGAAAGGATGCCGGAAAAGCCGATCAGCGCGCGGATTTCTGCCCAGGATGAGACAGCATCGGTCGAAAAATTGCTCGTGACAAGAAGGTCACATAAGTAGAATGCGACTAGCCCGAACCCATAGATAAAGAATGAGATCATCCCATGATCCTACCGCGGGTAATTGGAATCCTACGCCAGCGAAGTCTTATTAGAAACAAGAATATCCAGAAAGTTATAACTCCGTTGTCAAAAATGTATTTGGGTGTCCCAACAAAAAAGGTAGCGAGATAAAAGAAGAGCGCTCCATAGCCGAAACAACGTGCTGTCGAGCGGGGACCGCTTAAAAATAGACTGTAAAGAAATGTATATAACAATCCAAGAAATGCAAATGTAAAGGAAACGAGTATCATGCCTCCGTTATGGTAAGCCGAACCTACCAAAGTTGGAGGGGCAGTTCCGCGAAAGCTCTGGAACATGAAGTCGTGTATTTGGTTTGCCAAATCGCTTCCGCGATAGCCGGGAAGTATTCCAAAAAGGGACCTTTGCCACTCGTCAAGCCAAACGATCGGCCGCTCGTAAATAAACTGAAATGCAACAAGGCCGGCCCATTGTTGAGAATAAAATATTCTTTCAAAAGTTAAGACAATAGGTTCCCATAGTCCGGTATTTGTTTCCTTGTATAGCGATGTCATCATCGTGAACCCGACAAACATAACAAAGAATGCAAGTAACGTCTTAAAGTTGAAGAGTTTTTTTCGGCCTAAGTAGTAAAGTGTTAGGCCGAAAATAGATGCAACAAATGAAAAGACAAGATAGGTTCTCTGCCCCGTGCCTGCAACTGACAAGATACATACGATCGTCAGAAGTGCCGCAAGCAGCCTTCCATAAAATGGAGATCTCTTCCAGGTATATGTTGAAACCAGTATTGAAGTCAGTGGAAGCAGAAAATTCTTAAATTGGTTGAAATAGCCCGCTGCTGTATAGTTTTCCCCAGCATACATAGCCAATCTGATTGTTGAATAATCGTCTTGAATTCCAACGGTAAGTGCCAAGACAATCATGTTCGCACCGGTTTGAACAAAATATACTAACGTCATCGACAGAGAAATAAAAAAAAGTCCCCACACTATTTTTTGAGTCTCGGCAGCGTCTAAAGTTATGGGCCGTTCTTTGAACTTCGTTAGCTTACCCCTCAACTTCAGGCAATGAGAGAGGAAAATTGACGGAATTGCAAAGCAGAATGTGGCCACGAATGTTGCCAATATATGTGTTTCGTCACTTGGATGCGAATAGTCGATCTGAAGGAATATTCCCACCCCCATCAGCGCAAGGGCTATTGGATACCAAAAGATGGGAGATGCACCACGATAAGGCCAGAAAACTGCTGAAACTACGGCAGTTACGAGAATAAACGTTACAAGCGAAAGTGCCAAATCAATGGGCATATTATTTAGATGTTTCCTGCTGGCTTAGAGCGATAGCGTAGGTTATTTTTCCCAGTTTGGGCTGATATACTCCTAAGGGCTAACAATTCCAGAAATTAGCGGTTTTAGCTTTAGTTTGGCTGCTATCAGCCTTCCTCCCGCCTGAGTAAGATGTGTTCGATCTGGCGATAGAATCTGGCCCTTTGCGTCGGTAATAGGCACTCGTCCGCCGACCACGATTGCTTCAAGGATTGAAAGATAGTGGCCAGCAGGAACCATGGTCGCCATTTTTCGCTCGTGCTGAATCGTTTCATTCATCAGGACGTTTGTCAGATTGGCGCGAAGACCGATTGGGACGCGCATGATCCAATTGAGATTATACCCGAAATGCTTGGTCCCGACATAAACGATCCGTGCTCCTTTTTCGGTGGCACGGGCAATGTCGTCAGCTAGGCAACGCTCTTGCGGCAAGACCGAAGACGCCATGAATAATAGGTCCGCAGTGTCCAGCAGGATCTGAAAAGCTGGATCAGGATTATCCGCAAAACAGTCATAATTATCACTTCGATAAACCAGATTCACTGGCGCTTTGCCCATAGCCTCGAGTACCATATTTACCATATCGCGCCCAAAGCTGTTGCCCAACACAAGGACGTTAGGCCCTTCACCTTCCGAGAAACTATCGGTCTGGTAGTCGTAAGCAAGCTGATTGTAAGCGGCCGAGATGGTACTAAGGTTTGCCTGATCCGTGCCCAGTGCGCCAGCGCGTTCCGGAAAGCCTGCCGTAACATGCGCTGCCATCCCGAAGGCGAACAGCACAGCACCGACCACCGTCAGAGACGACAACACCAACGTATTCGGCAGGCGTCCCCGTTCGCGAAACGGCCGTTCTACAAAACGATAGGACAAGCTGGCGCACAAGAAGCTTAGAGCCACCGGAATCGCCAGCAGAATGCCCGGGTCTTGGGCCACGTAAACACGCGTGAACGCGATCAGCGGTTGATGGAACAGGTAAAGGCTGTAGGATACTAGTCCAATCAAGACGAATATGCGGTTCGCCAGCCAACGTCCCGCCGTGTTCGTCAGCGCAGCAAACGTGACCAGCAAGGTCGCCCCGATAGTGCCAACCAAAGTGCGCAGCGTGACATCTAAACTGTCAGGGAATGGAAAAAATATCGAAAAGGTCACAAGCGCCAAGCCGACCGCAGACCAGATTTCTGCGTTGCGTCGCGTGACTATCGAGGCTCCTTGATAGAGCAGAATTGCGGCCAGTCCACCCATCAGCAGTTGCCACGCGCGTGTAGGCAGGTTGTAAAAGACCGCCGAGGTTTCGCGTGGTGAAAGCGACAGGTAGTGCGGTCCGAGGAACAGCATTAAGCTCAGTACAATAAGAACAATAATAGTCGGCACTAGGAACCGCTTAGCCCCACGCCAAATAGCCAAAAGCAAGATCGGGAAGGCAAAGTAATACTGCTCCTCGACACCCAGGCTCCAAGTATGCAGCAATGGCTTGAACTCTCCAGCCAAGTCCCAATAGCCGGTTGTTAGTGTTAACAGGATGTTATTTGAAAACAATAGGGTCGCCGCAATCGACTGGCCCATGTTTTCGAGATCGTCAGGTAGCATCCACATCCAGCCGAACGGAATGCACAGCAGTATCACCAGAAAGAGCGCCGGCAGGATTCGACGTGTGCGGCGCTCGTAGAACCGAGCAATATTGAAGCTACCACTCTTGATTTCGTCGACCAGAATCATCGTAATCAGAAACCCACTGATTACGAAAAATATATCGACGCCGATAAATCCTCCGGCGAACCCGGGTAGGCCCGCATGGAACAGTACCACGGGCACGACAGCCACGGCTCGCAAGCCATCTATTTCGGGTCGATATTTCATGCTGCGTACCCCTTATCCCCACACCCCCCGAACATCGACGACCCGCCCCCTCGGTGTCATGCTAGTTTTGAAGGGCGTGTGATCCACCAGCATCACATGCACGTCGGCTGTGGCCGCCGCTGTCAAGTCGACAAGGCGCGCCGCGCCCAGTCCCGTGGGCAAATCGAGGATATTCGGTTCGACCACTATCAGCGAGCCGGCATGCTCTGCTGCCAAGTTACGCGCGATTCCCAGTGCCGGGCTTTCACGCAGGTCGTCGATATCGGGCTTGAAGGCTAGGCCGTAGACAGCCACGCAAACCTCGGCTGTCGTACGCCCAGCGTTTTCCATCAAGTGCGCGCCGATCGCCGCGCGGATCTTATCCATCACCCATTCAGGTTTGCTGTCATTGACCTCACGCGCCGTTCGGATCAACCGCGCTTCATCAGGCGAGGAGGAAACTATGAACCATGGGTCCACGGCGATGCAGTGCCCGCCCACGCCGGGGCCCGGTTGCAAAATGTTCACGCGCGGGTGGCGGTTGGCTAGGCGGATCAGCTCCCATACGTCCATGCCCAGTTTATCGCAGATCAGCGACAGCTCGTTGGCGAAGGCTATGTTTACGTCACGAAAGCTATTCTCGGTGAGCTTTGCCATCTCGGCCACGCGTGGGCCCGAAGCGATCACGCATTCGGCGGTCACGAAGGTCCTATAGAGCGCTACAGCGCGGGCAGAACACTCCGGCGTCATGCCTCCGATAACCCGATCATTGGCGATTAATTCCTTCATAACCTTGCCGGGGAGCACGCGCTCGGGGCAATGGGCCACACGAATGTCAGAGCCTTCCCCGGCAGTCTGAGGAAAGCTCAGGTCGGGACGCTCCTCTGCCAGCCAATCGGCCATGGCCTCAGTCGCCCCGACGGGAGAGGTGCTTTCGAGGATCACCAAGTTTCCCGCCTCAAGCACAGGCGCAATAGAGCGCGCTGCCTGCTCGATGAAGCTCAAGTCCGGGTCGTGGTTGTCGCCCTTGAACGGGGTCGGCACCGCAATCAAAAAAGCCTCGGCGGGTTCAGGAACCGTGGCGGCCCTCAAAAAGCCCTCCCTAACCACCGCGCGCACCACCATGTCGAGATCAGGTTCGACGATATGGACTTCGCCGCGGTTGATCGTGTCGACCGCTTTCTGATTCACATCGACACCCACTACCTCGATTTTGCGCGAGGCGAACATGGCTGCGGTGGGCAGGCCAATATATCCTAACCCAATTACCGAGATGCGTTTTAATGGAACCTGAGGCATGATCACTGATCCTGATTGATTGAAAAATGTGACAAAACAGCGTCGCGGATGCGCTGCGAGGCAAGCCCGTCGCCATATGGGTTGTGCGCGCGGGACATTTTCTCGTAGGCCGCCTGATTGTTGAGCAGCATTTCCGTTTCCCGCACCAACAGATCGGCATCGGTGCCCACCAGTTTCACCGTACCCGCATCCACCGCCTCGGGCCGTTCGGTGGTGTCACGCATCACCAACACCGGTTTGCCTAGCGACGGGGCTTCCTCCTGTACTCCGCCTGAGTCAGTCAGGATAATGTCTGCCCGGCGCATCAGGTGCACAAAGGGCAAGTAATCCTGCGGCTTAATGAGCCTTACACGCTCAAGCGCACCGAGACTGGTTTCCACAGGGCCCTTTACGTTCGGGTTTAAGTGAACTGGATAGATAATTTGGACATCTTCACGGTTTGCGATGGTTGCAAGTGCAGAGCAAATACGCTCGAAGCCGCCACCAAAGCTTTCGCGACGATGCCCCGTCACAAGGATCAAGCGTTTGGTCGGGTCAATCCCAAATTCCACGTCAAACGACGCGCTTTGCTGCAGATCGTTTTCGAGCCTCTCTACCACTTCGAGCAACGCATCGATGACCGTATTTCCAGTAATCGAAATCTGGTCGGCAGGCACTCCCTCTGATTTTAGATTCGAAGCGGCCTTTTCCGTTGGTGCAAAATGGAGCTGGGCTATGGCACCGGTGATCTTTCGGTTCATCTCTTCGGGCCAAGGCGAATAGATCTTGCCGGTTCGCAATCCGGCTTCGACATGACCCACTGCAATTTGCTGGTAATAGGCGGCGAGTGAAGCGGAAAGCGTGGTAGTTGTATCGCCGTGGACCAGCACCAGGTCCGGCGCGTACTCTTCGAGCACCGGCTTAAGCCCGGCAAGCACTGCTGCGGTTATCTCAGTGAGCCCCTGCCCAGGTTTCATAATGTTCAGATCGAAGTCAGGTTCGATTGCAAACAAACGCAGCACTTGGTCTAACATTTCACGGTGTTGGGCGGTGACAGCCACACGCACATCTAGGCCTGGGGTTGCTTTGAGGGTTTCATATACGGGAGCCATCTTGATGGCTTCTGGCCGGGTCCCAAAGACCAGCAATACTTTTTTCATTTTATCCTCATATTTACTTCTCGTGGACGCCACCAACAATCGATCCCTGTCCGAGCAACACTTTGCCCCTTCTCGTAAGCGTCAGGCCAGCAGGCGAGTTGCGTTAGCACTCTTGATAACTTCTTGGTTGAGTTAGCATCAAGATCACGTTCAAGCACCTCAATCTCCTCTCTGAGAGCCTCGCACTCTTTCACCTTCCGAACCAAAAACGCGCGCAACAGCGCTGCCTTCCGGCGTCAAGATATGGGCATAGCTGCACCGATCTTTAGCTGCTGCCAAATTGCGCAGCTTTAAAAGACCTTTGCCGATCAGTGCCTTCAACACGTAGTGGCTCCCGCCGATACTTACCTCTACCGTCTCCGCCAACTCACGCAGCAAGATTACCTGATTATCTTGCAGTAAACGATGCGCACGAAAATGCATGTCTTCTTGCAGCATTTTGCGCTGACTCGTCATTTCCGTATTTTCTCAGGCTACAGCACAAGGACTAGCCGCCGGGTGCCTTGTTGGATGCAAAGGGAATGTTACAATAATATCCGAATTTCTAAGTTTTAAATTGGTAACAAGTGCTGCGCGCGCGAACAAGGAGTAAATGAGGATTCCTAGAAAGCTTTCTTCACTACCGACAATTAACCGGCACCGCTGTTGGCAGAAAAATTCCGACCATCAAGGTGCACCAATTGAAGACACACGCTTCGCATGTGTTCCAGATGTATGGGGAGATCAACTTCAACAAGATTCGGATTGCGAACAGCGGCAAGTTTGCCTGCCATATCATGGCTATCGTACGGAGGTTGGCGATCAAGACGGTGGCGGTCTGTGCTGATGCTCATGGCAAACACGTTCAGGTGACAAATTTCTTGGATCCGCTGTTCTATTGCGGTCTGGTCGTACCGACGACGTTTGTATCAATACGCTCGAGGGGCGAACCGGATGAGAGCGCAAGCCCTCCGTATCGACACCCGCCGACCGGTTCTAATTTCGTCAACCAGCGTGCGTTTGCGAGCAGGCCCTAAAGCTTTCGGTTTAGGACATTTTCAAGCATTTTCTTTTCCAGCGCTAAGTCAGCCACGATTTTCTTCAATCTGCAATTCTCATCTTTCAGTTTGCGCAACCGTTTTATGTCTGTCGGCAACACGTCCGCGTACTTCTTCCTCCAATTAAGGTACATCGCAGAACTAATCCCAGCCTAGCGGCAGATCTCAGCAACCGTGGTACCGTTGTCGCCCTGCTTGATAATGAACGCCTGTCTCGCATGTCCGTGAACTTCGATGCTTTCATGCGTTTCCGCTCCCTTCCCAGCCGAGTAAAATCCTAGCGGAAAACTGTAGTCGTAAATGAGAGCGTCCTTGGGGATCACATCAAATAGCATCGTTGCCTTTCTTCCTTGGAATTTTCAACTGCCAAGCTGATCCAAAGCGCTGGGTAGAAACCGCTTACAATTTTATGATTAGGGAGGCTTGGGCGTGAGCTAAAAGGTCGATAACTTCGCTGTGAGACTTAGTATGAATTCGCCTTACGTAATCACAAACATTGGCGGATGTTGGTGAGGGATGGCCAAGATTGAAGGGGAGGCAGGGCTTTAACTTCTGAGTAGACACCGCGACGACGTTGAACCCGAAATGAATGGCAGTTGTATAGAGGTTCATAGGCCCCGAATGGAAATCTTGGTCCCAGCATCTCAAATAGTCAGTTCTTTTAGTTGTAGGGCATGTGAATGAGGATAACTATTTGGGGTCTACACGCCCTCGAGTGTCCTAATGAATAAATCACGTAATATCCGTAGGCAACTTCTCAGTCATCCTGCTGCCATAATTTGGTTGTCACATACCCTCTAAATCGGAGCGAGTATGATGAAAATTCAGCACCTATTGGTGTAATTGGACAAATTAGAAAATGAACCACACAGTAAGCTTACAATTCCAAATTGAGCAAACGCCCCTACCCGGCGTCCTAGTCATCACCCCCTCCCGCTTTAGCGATCATCGCGGCTTTTTTTCTGAAAGCTACAACGCGAAGGCGCTTGGCGAACATGAGATCATGACGGAATTCGTACAGGACAATCACTCCTTATCAATGACCCAAGGCACGATTCGCGGGCTGCACTTTCAGGCTCCGCCCCACGCGCAGGACAAGCTGGTACGCTGCGGGCGTGGCGTGTTTTTTGACGTGGCGGTTGATATTCGCAAAGGGTCGCCAACCTATGGGCAATGGTTTGGGGTCGAGCTGAGCTTTGAAAACGGCAAACAATTGCTGGTGCCCGCGGGCTACGCGCATGGGTTTGTAACACGTGCCCCTGAGACCGAAATTATCTACAAATGTTCGGATTATTACGCACCGGAGACCGAAGGGGCCGTCGCTTGGGATGATCCTCAGGTCGGGATTGATTGGAGCTTGGGTGATATAGTTCCGGTTTTGTCGGAAAAGGACGCAATTGCGCCCGCTTTGGCTGATCTTAACAGTCCGTTCACGTTTGAGGGTGTATAGATGAAGCTATTGGTGACAGGCGGCGCAGGTTTTATCGGCTCGGCTGTGGTGCGGTTGGCGATTGCGCGGGGATATCGCGTGGTGAACCTTGATACGCTGACCTATGCGGCGTGCCTTGAAAATGTGGCAAGCGTGGCGGACAGTCCGCTTTATGCTTTTGAGCAGGCGGATATTTGTGATCGGGAGGCGCTGGACAGGATTTTTGCAACACATCAGCCCGATGCGTTAATGCATCTGGCGGCCGAGAGCCATGTGGACCGTTCCATCGACGTGCCGGGAGCATTCATTCAAACCAATGTTACTGGCACTTATACACTGTTGGAGGCTGCGCGTGCTTATTGGCAAGGGGCCGGCAAGCCGGAGAGCTTCCGCTTTCACCATATTTCAACAGACGAAGTCTATGGCTCCCTCGGCCCGACGGGGCAATTCACCGAAGACACGCCTTATGACCCGCGCAGCCCCTACTCCGCCTCCAAAGCTGCCAGCGATCATCTAGTGCGCGCTTGGGGCGAAACCTATGGGCTGCCAATAGTGCTTACAAATTGCAGCAATAATTACGGACCGTACCACTTCCCTGAAAAACTGGTGCCTGTGGTCATCCTCAAAGCGCTCGCAGGAGAGCCAATTCCGGTTTACGGAGATGGTGCCAATATGCGCGACTGGCTGTTTGTCGAAGACCACGCTGACGCGCTGCTTACCGTGCTCACCAACGGAGCGTTGGGGCGTAGCTATAACATCGGTGGCGAGAATGAGGTCAGCAATCTGGAGCTTGTCAAAATGATATGCGCCCTGCTGGACGACCGCCACCCCGAACGCGCGCTCCATTCCGATCTGATTACGTTTGTAGCTGACCGTCCTGGCCACGACCAGCGCTATGCCATCGATCCGACACGCATCCGGACAGAGCTTGGCTGGCACCCCTCGGTCACGGTGGAAGAAGGGATAGCGCGCACCGTCGATTGGTACCTCGAGAATGAGGGCTGGTGGCGCGCGCTGCAAAACCGTCAGGGCTTTGGTGAACGGTTGGGGAAGGCATGAGGATCCTCGTCTTTGGCAACAGCGGACAGGTTGCCACGGAACTTCGAGCGCTTCATAGCGATGCCATCCAAATCACAGCCCTCGCCCGTGCCGATGCGGATTTAACCAACCCCTCTGCCTGCGCTGCCGCGATTGATGCCCATGCGCCTGACGCGGTGATCAACGCCGCCGCCTACACATTTGTGGATCAGGCAGAGAGCGACGTTGAAATGGCCTATCTCATCAACGCCGTGTCCCCCGCCGCCATGGCCCGTGCCTGCGCCGCGCGCGACATTCCTTTCGTCTCTATCTCGACCGATTATGTGTTTTCCGGCGCGGGCCACACACCTTGGACACCTGCCGACCCCACAGATCCGCAAAGTGTCTACGGCCGCAGCAAGCGCGACGGAGAGCTTAAGATTACAGAAGCGGGTGGTTGCTATGCGGTATTGCGCACCTCTTGGGTGTTCTCGGCCTATGGCAATAACTTCGTCAAAACCATGTTACGTCTCGGTGCCGAACGCGAGGCGTTGACCATCGTGGCCGATCAAATCGGCGGCCCCACCAGCGCGTCAGAAATTGCACAGGCCTGCGTCGAAATTGCGGAAATCCTAGTTTTAGAGCCCGAAAAATCTGGTATTTATCATTTCTCAGGCGCGCCGGACACCAGCTGGGCCGAATTCGCACGCGCCATTTTCAATACGGCCAACATTTCTTGCTCTGTCACTGATATCCCGTCGTCCGACTACCCTACCCCGGCGAAACGCCCGCTGAACTCGCGGATGGACTGCAGTGCGACCGAGGCCGCCTTTGCCATTTCCCGCCCAGATTGGCACAAGAGCCTCACCCATATTTTAGTACAACTTGATTATCCCAAGGACTGATCTCCAATGACCCAGACGCCCAAACGCAAAGGTATCATCCTCGCTGGCGGCTCCGGCACGCGGCTTTATCCGATCACGATTGCCGTGTCGAAACAGCTGCTGCCGATCTATGATAAGCCGATGATATACTATCCGTTGAGCGTGCTGATGCTGGGCGGTATCCGCGACATCCTGATAATCACCACGCCCCAAGACGCTGCCCAGTTCAAGCGCGCCTTGGGCGACGGCAGCCAGTGGGGCATTTCGCTGAGCTACGTCACTCAGCCAAGTCCCGATGGGCTAGCTCAGGCTTATATCTTGGCCGAAGATTTTCTCGACGGCGCACCCTCGGCAATGGTGCTTGGGGACAATATCTTCTTCGGCCACGGCCTGCCCGAGATTCTCGCTCAGGCGGATTCGCAAACTACTGGAGGTACCGTGTTCGGCTACCGTGTGTCGGACCCCGAACGCTATGGCGTGGTGGATTTCGACGAGAACGGCCAAGCGCGACAGATCATTGAGAAGCCGAAAGTGCCCCCGTCAAATTATGCAGTTACCGGCCTCTACTTCCTCGACAATACCGCATCCGAGCGAGCCAAAACCGTCAAGCCATCGGCGCGGGGAGAGCTGGAGATCACGACGCTGCTTGAAACGTATCTGCATGATGGATTGTTGAATGTTCAGCGCATGGGGCGCGGGTACGCGTGGCTGGATACCGGAACGCATGGAAGCTTGCTGGATGCGGGGAACTTTGTGCGAACTCTCGAGACACGACAAGGGCTACAAACTGGGAGCCCTGAAGAAATCGCATTTGATCAAGGGTGGATCAGCGCCGCGGCATTAGAAGAGCAAGCCAAACTATTTGAAAAAAACGAATATGGTGTCTATCTGAGTAACCTAAATCGTTCGTTGAAATAGTCATAAAACCCCAAAATGTTTCGCGCGCGAAATAAAATTTATCGTATTGGACCCCACCGTGAGAAAAGTCTTCATCACCGGCACCGCCGGCTTCATCGGTTTTCACCTCGCACAACTTCTGCTCGACGAAGGGTTCCGCGTACACGGCTTTGACGGCATGACCGACTACTATGACGTCACGCTGAAGCAGCGTCGGCATCAGATGTTGCTGCAGAACCCGCATTTTTCGTTGACCGAAGGGATGCTTGAGGACGATGCGCTGATCACACAAGTCACGGATGATTTCGCGCCCGATGTCATCGTCCACCTCGCAGGGCAGGCAGGTGTTCGCTATTCGCTGGAAAACCCCCGCGCCTATCTGGACAGTAACCTTGTCGGCACATTCAACGTGATGGAGGCTGCGCGGCGCTTGAAGGTCGATCATCTGCTAATGGCCTCAACTTCTTCGGTCTACGGGGCAAACGAAGACATGCCTTTTGCCGAAACGGATAAGGCCGATACTGCCCTCACCTTCTACGCGGCGACGAAGAAGGCGAATGAGGCGATGGCGCATTCCTATGCGCATCTGTGGGATCTGCCGACAACGATGTTCCGCTTTTTCACCGTCTACGGTCCCTACGGGCGCCCGGATCTGGCGCTGTTCAAATTCGTCGACGCGATCCTCGATGGGCGGCCGATTGATATCTACAACTACGGCGACATGCACCGCGATTTTACCTATGTCACCGATCTCGTGCGCGGCATCCGTTTATTGATCGACACGCCCCCTGTTCGCCCAGACAACCGCGAGGTGCCAGAGGGCGACAGCCTCTCCCCAGTCGCCCCCTACCGCATCGTAAACATAGGCAATTCTGACAAAGTGCGCCTGCTCGATTTTGTGGAAGCGATCGAGGAAGAGCTTGGTCAAAAGGCCATCCGTAACTACATGCCCATGCAGATGGGCGATGTACCCGCAACTTGGGCGAATGCGGAACTGCTAAAGACCCTCACGGGTTACAAACCACAGACCGATATCAAGGATGGTATTCGGGAATTTGTAGCTTGGTTCCGCGACTATTACGCCAAGTAAATTTTTTTGGACGAGGAGTTTGCGATGCCGACCTTGAATGATCCCCCCATTGCCGTGATCGGCTTGGGGTATGTTGGCCTGCCCTTGGCGGTCGAATTTGGCAAGAAGCGCAAAGTCGTCGGCTTTGACATTAACACAGTCCGCATCGCTGAACTGCGGGCTAGCAAGGATACTACGCTTGAGGTGGATGCCGCCGAGATGGCCGAGGCCGCGCATCTGTCGTTTACCGACCAGCTGGATGATCTTGCGGAATGCACCACCTTTATCGTAACCGTCCCGACGCCGATAGATGAGCACAAACGCCCCGATCTTACCCCCCTGCTCAAGGCGTCAGAGACGATTGGTAAAGTCCTAAAGCGTGGCGATATCGTGATTTATGAATCCACGGTCTACCCCGGTGCGACCGAGGAAGACTGTGTGCCAGTGCTGGAGAAAACCTCCGGCCTAACTTTTAACCAAGACTTCTTCGCCGGCTATTCACCCGAGCGGATCAACCCCGCCGACAAAACCCACCGACTGCCCAATATTGTCAAAGTTACCTCCGGATCCACGCCTGAAATCGCCGAAAAGGTCGATGCGCTCTATGCTTCGATCATCACCGCTGGCACGCACAAAGCGCCGTCGATCAAGGTTGCCGAGGCAGCGAAGGTAATCGAAAACACTCAACGCGACGTAAACATCGCGTTAGTGAACGAGCTCGCCCTGATCTTTAACAAGCTCGACATCGACACCCAAGATGTGCTCGACGCGGCAGGCACCAAATGGAACTTTCTTCCGTTCCAGCCCGGCCTCGTCGGTGGTCACTGCATCGGCGTTGATCCTTACTACCTGACCCAAAAAGCCCAATCAGTAGGCTACCACCCCGAAGTCGTCCTCGCCGGGCGCCGCATCAATGACGGCATGGGCTGCTACATCGTCGGCCGCACCGTTCGCGAAATGATCGCGCGGGATATCCCAGTGAAGGGCTCTCGGGCGTTGGTTATGGGGTTGGCGTTCAAGGAGAACTGTCCGGACCTACGGAATACGCGCGTGGTTGATATTATCGGCGAGCTTGAAAGCTATGGTATTGGGGTGGATGTATATGATCCTTGGGTCGATGTAGCGGAGGCTAAGCGGGAATATGGTTTGAAGATGACTGAAACTCCTGAGGTTCAGGGGTATGATTGCATGATTGTCGCTGTGGCGCATGAGGTGTTTGGACGAGAAGAAGTTGTTGGCGCATATTGCAAGTCTTTGGCTGTGGTGTTCGACGTTAAAGGGATATTGCCACGATGTCGTAAGGCATTGAGACTATGATGGCCCAGCTTTAGGTGTTTGATCCCATGATTTAATGGTGCGCTAGAAAGTGTCATGAAATTTGTGTATCTGGTCTGGCCCATGCGGGTTTGAAGTGGTCCGGCAAAACTGGACAGCGTGCTAAGATGTATCCAAGCTTGAAGACAGGATACAGAAATGACGTAGAGACGCAGTTTTTCAGATAAGTTTAAGGCCACGGTAGCGCTTG
>TARA_R100000935_G_scaffold26672_1_pt1 | contig 27337 bp, 30 predicted proteins | sample TARA_R100000935 | Tara Oceans TARA_R100000935 (sample SAMEA2621502) | marine metagenome | biome: marine biome (ENVO:00000447); feature: surface water layer (ENVO:00002042); material: "saline water (ENVO:00002010), including plankton (ENVO:xxxxxxxx)" | depth 5 m
AACTTTTTTTATGTTAAATCAGTATTACAAACAAGAATACAATATAATGCCTGAAATCGCTACTCAAACCTCATCCACCTTCAAAGATTGCGATGAACTCATAAAACGTGATGAAGAGGCAATGGAATTATGTGAAGCACAAAACGAACGTTTTATGAATCAAATTGAAGAACTTGAAAAAGAATACAAAAGAAGATATACATTATATCAAAAAAAAATTGATGAACTAAAAGATAAATATTGTCCCGAACATAAATTAAATGTCGGTGATAGGTTTTTGGATACTACGGCATTTCAACCTTATCGTTTCGTTAGAATTGTAGGAATGACGAAAATGGGATATCAGGTTGATGTTATCAAACCTTACGTAGAAGAAAAAGAAAACAGAGACTACGCACACGTCACTGACCTTTTTATGCCTACTTATCATTTTCATAATGCGTGGAATATGGTAGAAAAGAAAGTCAATGTGAGAATTAAAAAGATGGAGAATAAATATAGATATGACCCTCTTCCTAAATATAGACATTACAATCGTGTGCGTCCTCATACTAAACCAACTGATAAATGTGAGGTTGTCTGTTATAATCAAGATGATTTAGACTTTCACACAGTTCCCGACTATGGTATAGAAACTCGTGAGAAGTTATTGAATGAGGAGTGTTTTCTTGCGAGTAAAGAAATAAATTTGATTAACTAATTATTCATTATCGCAATCTTTCATCTTATCTCGTAAATATGATACAAAACTAAATCTGCTAAAATTATATTCACTACCCATTATTCCAACCTCAGGATTTACTGTAAATCTTGGAGGTATTTTTTTATTATATTCATCTTGCTCTTTACTCGTCCATAACTCAGTATTACAATGATACAAATGAACCTTAGCAACCATTATATCATCCTGTCGTAAATTTATCCCTAATCCATATTCAGGCAACATAAATAATCCACCATTATATGAACCATACTCACATACAGATAATACAGCATATCCACCAAAATCTCCTTTATCCTTATGTAATGCTGTCCTGAAATTACGGTTGATGGTTATTGTAGAGAATACAGAATCTCCTATTTTATATTTTTCAGATTGATTTATTCTATCCTTTTGATTGTTATATTGAGTAGGAGCAAGATACTTATAATAATTACTCAACTGATTTATATAGGGAATACCTGCCTCAAAATCTGATAAATGATTCTTCGTAAATGAAGTTAAACGACAAGGTAAATTTAATCCCAACTTTCTCGTTGATTCATAATATCCTAATGGTGAAGACTCAACTGGATTATTTATTTTCATCTTTGATGGTTTCCCTTTTACCATATAACTTGTTGATATACCTTTCGTATTTACTAACTCTCTCTTCTTCATATATTTTGAATTTGGGTCTATCTGACCTGCTGATGCGGATCGCCCACGAGCAGTAGCAACCATCCTTCCCAAGTGATTTAATGCTAAATCTGATTTAGTTAATATATTCTTTCTCAAGGATACAATTAACTCACCTGTTTCTTCATCATATAAATCTATATCAGTATCAATTATTTCTGAGATATATTCATCACCCAAATGAAATCCCTCCAATGAGGACATATCCTTCTCTGAAATAATCCTTGGTCTTGTTTTTTTCATATACTATACACAGGATATTTAATCAAAGGATACAATTATCTTTTTTCTTATTACAGATAATTTTTTTAATTTTGATTTTTGTATCATATACTTCTCCGCTAATTCTACTTGAACCTGTGGTGATATGACAGGATTATATTTATTCGGTGAAGGTCGCATATTCAACAAACGACAAGCACGTCTCACCGATGGTAAATCACCAAACTGAGCAACATACAATATATCATCTTCTATATCCTTCTCTATTTCATAATTACTATGCTTTACATCATAATCATTATTACAGAAATGAATTATATCCTTACAGATTTTCATTATATTCGCTTTCTCCTTCACAGACAGATTCTTTTTTGGATTCTGTTTGGATAAAAATATCTGTAAATCTCTCGCATCACAGATGCTGTATGGATTTTTTTTGAATTCTATTTTTGTATCCTTTGAATAAAATTCCTCCAATAAATTTTGTATATCCTTCTTGTTATGACAATGACTATGTATTACAGGCACTCCAATATTGTTTATCAGATTGATTAAATCATTCTTACAGTGAGACTTATGTATCATTAAAAAAAAGAAATATTTTATTTCATCAATCAAAACGTATGATGAACTTACCACTTGATACACGTAATCTCTGATACGTTTTTATATCCTTCGCCTTACGTAATAGTTCTCCCCTGTATATCTTATTACCATTCTTACTTATATAGTAGTTTTGATTATCCATTTAATTATTATCATTATTTATCTTTATACTTTTTCATTTTGTTTTCACAAACCATCTACAGAAAACTCCTGCGACTTCCTTCCTCGTCCTCCAAATGAAGGAGAGTCAAGGTCTAAACCGTCATCTACACCGTCATCTCGGAACATTTGTTTCACGCTATCAACGAAAAGTCCGCGAGGAATATTTTTAAACTTATTATTTTTGTAGTAATGTACTTTCCCTTCTAATGTATCCATTTCCACAGTATATAGACGAGACATTGATGATTCTCCCCAAGTATTACGAAGTGTATCAACTTCCTCATCATAATATTTAGAGAAATTATCAATACTGTCGCATTCAATCCAATCTTTATGAGGGTTAGTAATATTATATGACCATTTCCACTTACCACGACTCGTATCCTGAATAGTTTTCTGTGATTGTGTTAAACAATTCATAAGTTCTTCTGACAACCTACGTGATGCTGAAAGTTGATTTTGAGTATCAGTAAGCATCTTCATAAGTCTTTCATTTTTTTCATTTGCTTTACTCAATTGAGCGACAGCAGTAGCACGGACACAGAACTCGTCAATAGATGTGGTGATAGGCATTTATATTTGTTTTGAGTTGTTCTTTTTTTGATACTGATTTGAGAAAAAAAAAATTTCAAATTTTACTTTTATAAAACAATCCATTCATCATAAGAACATTTCAGAATATAATATAGTTGTCCCCTTATACCACTTTGTGGATAGTATTTTTCACCCTCCCACATTTCCTTCGTCCAATCACTATCTTGTTTCAAAACTGAACGAAACTCACGAACGATTGAATGTATTTCTGTATTTTCTAAATCCTTACGAACCCAAATATTATCATAATAATTATCATCTCCCTTACGACAAGTAAATATTTTATCCATTATTTCTTTGAAATCAGGATGAACTATGAATAAACTAAAACTCCTAAACTTAGGAGTCCTATATCCACGATGACCTTTATAATTACTTGATGGTGGATGAAGTCTATATGTATTACCATATTTTGTATCCTTATCAATTGCTTTCAATATTTCGTCATCTCCACAGATATTCTCTATTTGACTCAGAAGCATTGGTTGAAAGAATATACCCATTATTGGTTCTTCTTTTGATACTGATTTGAGAAAAAAAAAGTTTCAAATTTGAAAGTTGATTTCTGTATAACCAGTATTAAAAACAAACACATACAAATCAAATACAACTCACATACAACTCTCAAAACTCATAATGTCTGACAATACCTTCAACTATGCTGAATCCAATGAATGGGAGTATGGATATGGATTTGAAATAAAAAATGGAGTATATAGCATTTGTATGGCGGGAGGTGGAAACCATTGGGAAAACTGGTGCTTGGATAAACAAGGAGCATATATTGAAAATGAAGATGGTATTCACAGGCAAACTGATAATCTCATCTCTTGCCCTGACGGTAATTATCTGTGCTGGAAAAACGAATATTATGAACTCAAAGAGGGAGAAAGTGATATGTATGAAATGGTTTGTGAATGCCACGCCGAGGAAGTGTTGGAATGGTCTGATGAAGAATCTGATGAAGAAGATGATGAAGAAGATGATGAAGAAGATGAAGAGGAAATTAAAAAACTAAAAAAAACCATTAGAAGTCAAGGCGACCAACTAATTATATTCCACGCGAAAGAAGAAAAAGACGATACTAATGCTTCTGTTTGTGCGAAAGTAGTGATGGAAATAAAAAATGAGGAAATCAAAGAACTTAAAATAGAAATTGAAAAATATAAAAAAGTAGGTGGAAGACTTTTAATCCAGCGCAACGAAATGGAAGACAAATATTGTAAAGTCCAAACAGACTTCACTCGCTCTCAGGTGAAATTGTCAGAGTACTACGATACTGTGTCTGACTTAGAACAGCAAGTAGAGGGTTTCCGTAATGAATATCCTAAGTTAGAAGAGGAGAATAAGAAACTCAAAGTAGAAGTTGAGAAACTCAAAGAGGAACTGGATGACCTTAAAGATGAGAATGAAAACTTTAAAGATGAGAATGAGGAATACGAACAATCTGTTGAGAGGTGGGAATCAGATTGTGAGAAGGAAATTGAGGAGAATAAGAAACTCAAAGAAGAGAATATGAAACTCAAAGAACAACTCAAAAAGGGGGGGGAAGCACATATGAAAGACAAAAAAGCATATGATATAAATCTTAAAACTCGTGAAAGTGAATTAGATGAAATGGAAAAAGAAAATGAAAAACTCAAAGAAGAGATTGTAAAACTCAAAGAAATGATTTCCCATAATGAGTTTGAGGAAGATGTTGAGACTTTCTGTGAAAGCAATCCAACAATGGAACAACTCAAAGAAGACAATAAGAAACTAAGAGGATTTAGGCATCAACTTCGTGTGGAAAATGGAGAGTTGCGTAAAGAACTTCAAACCATTTAAGGTTGTATTTCTAAGTAGTATATATAGAATGAAGAACAAACAAACCTATACCCTTTATCTTTTTTATGAAGATACTTACCTCGCTAAATACAAAGTAAGGTCTGATGATTGGAAAAACATATACAAAGAATACTCAGAAAAAACTATCATTCTCGGTATGAAAATAGGATGGAAACTAAAAGACCAAAATAAAAAATGTAAATGGTTCATCACCGACTACGAAAAAAGAGTTAGACATTGCGAACGCACCAAAAAGTCTGACCTTATGCTTCTACTATCTACCTTTTTTATCCGCTATAAAATGAATGATACAAAATGCGATTTTATTTTTCTCAAAAACAAAATCAAACCTAAAAAGAAAAATTTGAAATAAAAATATTATCTATATCATAAACAATAATGTCTGAAGAAACAATGCCCCTATCTGAACCTGAACCTGTTGTAGAAGAAGTCGCTGTTGATAAAAGAATACGAGGACATTCAGGTCGCCCTTGGTTTGATGATGAATCTGTTATACGTTGGAATTCATTACAAAGTCATAGATGTGAAGAAGGTAGTCTTGAAGGTGAATGGTTGCTTATTATGGGAATATTAGAACAAATTCTTGAAGTCCCTGAGAGAATGTGTTTTACCCCTGATGAATTACACGATAAGTTTTGTCTCAAAGATTCACCTGACTTTCTTTTTGATAAAGAAGATATTACGACTTGGAAAGATGTAAGACGTGAAGTCCTCAAACGATTAGATGTTCAGTTTGATGAAGAAGATATTGAATAATACTCCTTCGGATAATTATCCGTAATATACTTATACCTATCAGGGAACTTATCCTTATACTCTTCTATCTTATTATTTTTCTTATATCTGTAAAAATGAGAACGTATCTTAGAACGCTCATTATTATCTTTGTAATATTGTTTCTTTTCATCTTGATTCCTCCAATAATGTTCCATTACACGTTTCCTATTTAAGATTTTAAAATCTTCGTCATTTTTACGTCTATCATACGATTTCTTGCGTGATACCTTACGTCTTTCGTAATTAACTATCATTTTTTTTATTTGCTCTTCGGAATATTGTTCCATTTTCTGTGATGTATATATAGACACATATATCTTTAAATAATGGATGATAGAAAAATTGATTGTATAGGAATCACTTTAATCACTCTTTATCTTCTGTTTTGGACTCTTCTTCTTCACTGGGTTTATCACGACTGATTCGCAGGATATTATCCAAAAATTCCTTTAATCCCTCATCTATCTTAGCATCATCGCATTTTGTTTTATCTGTCAAAAAATGTTCCTTAGGAACTGTATTATCCTTGTGACAAATACACATCATACAATTAATCACATCTGTATGGTAAATATTATCCTTAATTGATTCCCATAATTGATTCCCTTCTCCTTGAGATGTCTCTGCGAATTTCGCACTTCTACTAAATAATTCTTTAGTCATCATTAATGTTGATTCGTGTGGTTTCATATTGGGACCTGTGGCGAACGCCATCTGATATGGATTTTCTTTATTAAAAGGGAATGTAAATATCATCTGTGGTGAAGCAACAGCATCAACTTTATTTTCCCTCATCATATAAAATGAATAAATTAAATAGTTAGGTTGATACATATCATCTGAGTCCATAAAACAAAAAAACTCTGTCTTACAACTTTCAACTAACCTATTGCGTTTCTCACCAATTGTTTTCCTATCTTTATACACATTATGCTCTACTTTAATAGGATATAACATTGCCTTCACGTGATACAAATTGTCAATGAAAAGTTCATCAGATTCACACTCATCCACGATAACTTTTATTTTATCAGATGGATACTGTTGGTGCTTGAGATTCATCAACCACAGAGGTAAAAAATTATTCCTTTTGAATACAGGAGTAAGGATGGTAATTTCAGGAAGTTCATCCGCATCTATTTGGACTTTATGTTCTTGTGATTTTACTTCTCCTATATCTACAATGTCATCAGTATCTGAGGAATCAATATCTTTTATAATCTCTTTAACCATTTTATAAAAGTGAATATTTTAATCTTTCAATTTATCCGCAGTATTACATTTCATACATAATATTCCACGGATATTCATATCATCTGTAATAGAATGGTCGTGGTCTAAATGCCTATCTGTGCTGTTCTTAAAAGGATTATGACAAAAATCACAGGTATCACATTCAATATAGATGTCGTATAGAAAGTCCCAATCAAAACAGATTATACCTCTTTTTTTCCACTGAGAGATTCTCCTACTCTTTTGCCTTTTGAGTGGGTGCTTCTCAACATACCTTTTACAATTCGCCTTACGCTTTTCTTTATCGGGAATGTAATACTTATTATACTCTTTATAATACTCCGTCCTGTTAATTTTGCTTTTCAAAGGCATCAGAAATGATACAAATGTAATATCACTTATGTGTATAACTTTCAAATTTAAAATCTTTTATATAGGATATAATATTACTATGCCGAATAAGGAAAAAGAACCGAAGGTGAAAAAAAATATGAGTGTTCCAAAGATTTTGAAAGTCAAGGATACAATCCCAGATGAAAGGTTCTCTGAAATACACGAGAACCTACCGCAGATGCCTTGTCTTGCTTTACTCATTGGTTCTGTTCGCAGTGGAAAAAGTAATTTACTATGTAATTTCTTTTGTAATGAATCATTCTATAAAGGGTTATTTGATACAGTCAAAATCATATCTACCACTCTTCACACAGATAATAAAGGTATGATGCTCTCAGAATATTTTGATACAGAAGACCACTATGATGATTATATGATTGAAGGAATAAAACAAGAACAAATGTTATACGACCGCGAAGATAGACCATCCTACGCGTTAGTTCTGGATGATGTTCTTACGCAAGATTTCTCCAAACAAAATAATGTTTCTTATTTCGCCACTCGTTTTCGGCACTACATAGATTTGTATTGTATCGCCACTCAATCATTCCGTGCTGTTTCAGGATTAATTAGGAATAACGCAAATGCTGTATTTATCTGTCGCCAACAAAATCAAAAAGAACTCATTAAAATCGGTGAAGAATATGGAGATATGGTTGGTGGGATGGATAATTTCCTTAGTCTATATAAAGAAGTTCATAGAGAACCTTATCAAATTCTCTATTTGGATTTACAGAAAAACCCTGCTCGTGCTCTCAGAAATTTTGAAGAAGTATTATGGGAGGGTTCAAACAAATCCGAAGCACCAACAGAGGCGATGGAAAAAAAACAAGTAAAAAAAGATGAATATGATATAAAATAAAATATATTATAAATGGATTTATATACTTCAAATGTTTCTGCTCGTGCGTCTGGAAGTCGTAGAAGGGAAGAAGTTGTAGAATATAATGAATATATTCAAAATCAAATGGATGATAGACAGGCAAGAATTAATGATTTAGAAGATGCTCGTCTCCAAGAACAAGACCTTAATAAACTTGTAGGTGAAGGTGAAGCAATAAAATCTGGAGTGACTGGAACTATTAATGTAGGAGTCGCTAAAAATGATTATGAAAAATACATAGATAAAACAAAATCTCAGACTCCTGAGGAAAGAGCAAATAGTGGATTAATAAACAAAGTTCGTAAAGGAGTCAAAAGTAAATTTGGAAGAGTCGCAGGAACAAATGTAGTATCAGACACAAGTGAATTAGAAAGAGCAAGTATTGTTTCTCGTGGGAGACCTATTTTACAAATAGCAGATGATGTAGCAGATGTTGATATAGTGACAGAGGGTTTTAGAACAGGTGGAGGAGTTTCACAATTATCCGACCTAACAAATGAAGGTCAAATGGTCGCACGTGGTGAGGGATTAATTGAAGATGGTGTAAGAGCAAGTAAAGCAACCAGAGTTCTTTCAGGTCTTGGTAAAGCAGTAGGAGGTGCTGGGAGTATGATGAATATTGGTATGGGAGGATATGATGCTATTCAAGATATAGAACAGGGGAAATTAGTGGGAGACACGTGGGAAGCACAGGTTTCTAATGGTCTTCAAATAGCATCAGGAGCATTAGATTTAATTGGGATGGTGACAGGACAACCTGAAATTATGGCACTCGGAGCATTAGCAGGTATTGGTAGTAGTATCTTTAATGAAGCAGGTGAATTAGATAGTGAATCAGCACGTGTTAAAGATACAGACACTCAATACAAAAAAGATGAAAATAAAATCACAGAAGAAAATCAAGCACCTAAATTAAATGTTGCGAATGCTTTTCAACAAGGCACATCAGAATCAGCGAGAGTTATGGGATAAAGTTATATTAATTATTTCAAGGATATAAATTTTATATTTTAAAATGTATATATTATGTCCTCCAGAGAAACAAAAAATCGTGTCATACTTATATCAATTCAATCTGAATTGAAACAGTTGAAGACACAAATAAATACGCTGAGACAGGACATACATTATATCCGTGGTTTTATAGAAGATACAAAACCAATCGTAATAAATAAAGATGGTGAAGAAGAAGAACCAATTAAATCGGTATCGTGGTTTTGGGGAAGTTAGTAAAACCCTGAATAGGGACCTGCTACTTCTTTCCAACCATTTACTTTTTTAATTGTAGTAGCAACTTGATTCAGATATTCTGCCTCTTGTTGCTTTTTTTTCTTTTCTGCTTTTCTTGCTTTTCTCATTTGTTCGTAATGAATTAATGTAGCAAGTTGTGCTTGTTCCAAATCCTTTTTTGTTATATATTGACTCTTCTTATGAGTTGGGTCAGGAATGATATACTCATCATCGTCATCAGATACTTGTGGTTCTTCAAGCATCTGTTTCTTTTGTGATACAATTTTCTTTTTCTGTTCTACCTCTTGTTCTAAATCATCTACCTCTAATTTTTCTTTCTCTTGAAGCAATTGTTTCTTCTTTGCTTTATTTTGATTAACTACTTGCTTCTCTCCCTTACGTTGCTGTGCTAAGAACTTCTTTTTAGCAAATGCTTTCTTACGTGCTTCCCCAAGTAATTCTTTCTGATGGTCTGTCATTGGTTTTCGTTTCTTACGTGGTTGTCCGTTTTTATTGACTCTCCCTGACGGTGCTGGTTCTCTACCACTTATCTGAGGTTTTGGTTTCTTAACAATTTCATTATCTTCAAATATATCTTCATCATTCGGTTTTGGTTTCGGAACAAACTCAGGTAATCCAATATCTTCATCTTCCAACAATTCCTCTTCTTCTTTGGGTTTTAGTTCTCCACCACGTCCATCTTCCGTATATATAAAGTTTGGATTCTCTTCACCTGTCTCTTCATTTACTTCTTCAACCTTCTCTTCAATAATATCATATTGTAAAACGTTCGGTATTCCTTGTAGTTTTTCCATATTTTTGTATCACCTATCCTTTATAATAGATGAAATATTAAAAAATAAGATTAAAAATTCAAAAATGTTTATATAAAGTTCCTCAATATTAAAATAATAAATCTAATATGAGTTTTATGTCCTCTTGGGGCGAATGTGTAAGACAATCACTGTCGCACCTTTCAAGTTCGTAGCAAGTGATTCATCCGAATAACATACTGAGATGTCAAAACTATTCACTTTCAATTCTGTTGGATTACTTAAATCTAAATAAGTTTTTTCTGATGGTTCATAGAAGATTGCTCCACGTGTTTGTGTCCCTTGGAAACGTGGTAGATGAGCGATAATATTACTCCTTCCACCTTGACGAGCATTGATTGATTGTGGTTGTAATCCATCTAACCTGATAAAACAAGACCGTTCAGATAATAACTTAGGTAAATGTGCCGACTGAGTTTCAAACTTATTACCCACTACTGTTTTTATCTCCTGTATAGGAGCATCTTGGAATCCTAATAAGTCTTCACAACCAGCACCAGCACTCGGAGCATAATTAATACTCTGTCCCATAATTAATACTGGGAACCCTTTATCATAATGATATGGAGCATTAGGGTCATTACCAATATACTTATAAGGATTAACAGTTGTGGTGGATATACTAATATCCATAATAGGTGAATTTTCTTGTTGGTTCAAATCTCTCCAAAGACCAGTTCGTTCTACTTCTAAAGCATAATCCACTTTATAGGTCGTGTTCGCCCTACCACTAAATAATATGTTCCTAAGATTTACACCAACTGCTGTGACTCCTTTCAAACTGTCAATAAATAATCTTGGATTCCAAATCAAATCATTAGAAGGATTCACAGAGTCTGTCGCACCTGCTATATTTTTACTCATCTGCCTTGTCTGAGGAAACCAACCGAAATCACTTGCGATGTTGGGAACATTGAATCCACCAATGAGTTGAGAACCATAATTAGCAGGTAATCTATACCATTCATTACAAGGTGTATAACATTCAAGGTCAATCTGTTTTGTTTTAGTAGGATTCTGAAAATTGTTTATCCCTAATATTGGATACATCGCCCACGCACCCATAGATATTGGTTTCATATTTAATTGTTTTATTCTTGTAGCATCATACCGATATACATCTTGTCTCGTCCAAGTTGTAGGGTCATCAGGTTGCCCCCCAGCATCAGCATCACAGGCAACAATTGCGATTTGTTCCGCATCTACTTCAAACTCAATATGAGTAAATCCAGCAGGATTATTACCGAAGTTGTAATCAGGAGGTAATCCTCCTTTCGCTGATTCATCATAGGCGAATATGTTAAACATAGGGAGATAAGTAAGAGCAGAGAAAGCAGGAGAACCACCTGTATCTATACTATTAACGACACATTGACATACTCTTAAAATTCCATCCGCATCGCAAAATACACCAAAGTCAATATAACTTCTAATCCAGTCCCTGAATCCTTGTGTAGCGGTTTGAGTGCCGTGCTGATGTCGGTAATAAGGAGGGTTAATAGGTCTCCTCGGACTGCGAGTGCTTGTAGATGCTCTGGTAAGACCAGCAAACCAACGAGGATTATCACCAAAACGGTCTCCCACGACATTGGTGATTTTGTATCTACATAATCCTTTCTTATGAGTGATTGGTGATGTATTACATATAACTGCCTGAGTTAGAGCACGACTCGTATCTACTTTTAATATGGAACCAGCATTAGAAACTCCAGCAAGAGGGGCAGTCCAAGTCCAATCAACATCAACGTCGCCACCCTGAATTATTCCAACAGGGATTTTATTACGACGAGCAGGAATGTAAGATTCAACAGCACGTTTAGGACATAATAATCTTTGGATATTAGCATTCGTATTTCTTACATCAGGTTGTGCTGTTTGGTTGTAAGCAAAATTGAATCTGAACTCTCCTGTTCCTACGGCAGCACCAGATTCAACAGAGATTTTATTACGGAATGTAGGATGTAAAATATTTTGATTCATTGAAAAGGAAATAGCAGTTGATAAGTCAGAAACGTTTTTACTTCTTAGACCATTCGCAGTCGCACCTTCAAATAAAGTTGTTCTTAGAGGAATAGAAGTATTATTCCGAGGAGTTTGTGGTTCTTCGGTAGGAAAGTTATTCTGGGCAGGGATAGCAATACCGAAATATTGGAAAAATACCCTCTGACCATCTCCTATCTCAATACTGTTATTCATAGTAATCTTAGCACTTTGAAGTGCTACCTCAGAATTAGCAGGAATAGTCATAGTTGAGTTTAAATGATTACGAAACTGAAAAGGTTTGAAGATAGAAGTCTCTTGTGGGACAATCGCATCTTCGTTTGGAACGTTGGAACAAATAACTAAACTCATATTTATGATTATCCAATATATTATTATTTTAAAAAATAAAATTGGTAATAATTATATCCTATGATGAACCAAATAAAGAATGCTCCAGTTAAACAATCTAAACACGCCAAACTTAAAATACGAAAACATAAACCATTAGATGATACAAAATCATCACTTGAAAGGATATCTTCATACAGAGAAGTTGTGATTCCTGAGAAGACTTCATTCAAATTTAAACTCTCAGATGTATTTGAGATGACAAAAGAAAATAAGATTAGTCATAAAAAATGAGATTAGTCATAAAATAGGCATATTAGTCAATAATTGGTACTGAAATACCCCGATTAGTAAAAACGTCAAAGGCGATTTGTAAGTCATTGCCTCATATTAGTAAGGTAACAAAGGTAAATAACAAATTAAACCCGATTTTAATAATTTAGACATTTAGATTATATATAAAAAAGTTTGTGAGTTTAGGAATAGTATAGTATTGTGTATATAGACACAGAATGTGACAAAAGATAATTTCGGGAATTATTAGTAAAAGACATCACTTTACTTACAAATTGACTCGTTCGCCTTACAAATCACCTTTGACGTTTTTACTAATCGGGGTATTTCAGTACCAATTATTGACTAATACATACTATTTATGACTAATATGTGTATTTTTATGACTAATATGTCTGGTTGTTTTCCTATGAAATATATTTAAAGATAATAATACCATAAATCATAGTAAGTATGGAGAATATTGATGATAAACTATTGAATTCATTGGCGGTGAAAATCTTAGACGATTATAAAGATGGTGAGTTTGCTTACAATGATGATGAAACTAAACAATCCCAAGGACACTATAATGCTAAAAGAGCGTGTATGAAAAACATAAAGGAAATTTTTGCTAATACGAAGAACACAAAGTTCGTTGAAACATTATTAAAAGTAATGCTTATTTCATCAGATGAACCTTTTAGGGAACTGAAAAGAAAATATCACGATGTGATAAAAGAAAAACATAATTTAGAAAAGAAGGTTTTATTACTTGAACGAGGACAAGATGGTAGTAAATGTGGATTATGCTACTATAACGTTCGTGATGCTATTAAAGCAGGAATAGACACACATATTACAGAAAGTGAAGATGTGATGAGACTCACAGAAAAAGTGAATTCATTAAGAAGCAGATTAAGGATTATCACAGAGAAGCACGATGTGAAAGAAAAGAAGTTAAAAGACATAGCGGACAATCATCATACAATTCCTAATAGTGAATATTATGATTTGGTAAATGAATTAGCGACGTTTAAATCATCTCCTGCCCCCAAGGGAGAACCAAAGTGTAAGAAAGATTATGAATATAAAAGCAAATATAAAAAGATGAAAAAGAAACTCGCTAAGGTTGAGGCAGAGTTGCTCCTGCTTCGGGCACAGCAGACCTCGGACTCTGATTCGGGGTCTGATTCGGGGTCGGATTAGGATTCGGATTTGTATCCTTAGGAACTATTACCTCAGGAACTATTACCTTAGGAACTAATGCCTCTTCATCAGAAGAATCAAGTTGTTTGCTTGGTGGAGGTTTTCTTTCACATTGACATAAATAACATAAGTTCATTTTACAATGACATCTGCTCTTCCATATCACAGCGAGTAATCCCCCTAATGCTCCAAGCATAAGTCCAGTAGCACCAGCAAGTTCATTAATATTGAATGATTGTAAAAGTCCTTCTCCCATCACTTATTTTATTTAACCTTTTTTTTTTATTTATCAGGATATATTTTTATATATAATATATAAAAATGAGTTCGTATTGGAATAGTGAGAATGTAGTTCAGATTGGGGAAACTCAGGTTTCCATTCCTTGTGATTTGGGACAGAGTTTTGAAGTCAGTTCAGTATCACGGAAAGTCTCTTTTGAAATCCCACGCTCAGTTAAATTTATTTCAGGCAAAGATTGTTATTTAGAAATGAATGTAAAGATTACGAATCCTCGGAAAATAGCAGGAGCATTAACGACTGGTGAAACTCGTCTCCAGTGGGACCCTGCTGGTTGTGGTATGATGGTTCAGAATATTCGTATTTATGATGAATCTCGTGGAACTTTAATTGAAGAAGTCAATGAGTATAATCAGGTATTAGCACTCAAATATGATTATGATACTGATAATTCTCTACGTCAAGTTCGCCAACTTGAAGAAGGAGGAACCGCTCATAATACATTCAACGCAGGAACTCGTGGTAATTCTAAATCCGAAATGGCGGACACGGCGACTAATCCTTGGTTCAAAGCATCGCAAAACAACACACAAAGTATTGATTTCTCTGCGACTCAAAACAACACGGTGAAAGCGTGTGTTCCTCTTTATTGTGGAGTATTTCAAGGTCATATTTTCCCGAATATGCTAACTGGTATGTATGTTGAACTTGACCTTGCTCCTGCTCCTCGTATGGTTCATCAGTTAGATTCGGTAGTAAAGACACGTCGCAAAACTCTTAACCCTGTGTTCTATGGTGCGATTGCGACTGATAATGTCCTTCAACAAAATTGGAACGCAGGTAATGCTTCGGATTACAAGGCAGTTGTTCTTGACTTTGCGAATAACATTACATCTATTCAGTCTTGTCCGTTTGTAGTTGGAGAAAAAATCAATTTCTCGTCTGCTATTGACTCAGCAGGAGCAGATGCTAATTTACAAACGACTGGGGCACCAGGAACATATCATCCTATAATTATAAGTGAAATAAAGATTGACGGAGCGAATGGTAATCGTGTAAGATTAGAATTCTCAGAGAATATGATTAACGCAGCAGCAGGAGGTGGAAGGGGAGTAGATATTAATAGTGCGACTCCAATGGCGGTTCATTCTGTATCTGTTTCTGAGGCAGTAGCGTATGCTCCTACCTATACTGTAAGTGATTTAGATTTAGTGGTTCATCAAGTAGATATGGATGAACGATATGAATCTGGTATGCTTCAAAAAGCACGTGAAGGTTCAGCAATTGAATTTGATATTAAATCTATGACTAATTACAAGAACTCTATTACATCAAGTGAAACTCAAACGACATTCTTAATTCACGCACAGAATCATAAAGCAAAGAGTATTGTTATTATTCCAACTGATTCATCTGTTTATACAAATCAGCAACGTGTTAGTGCCACAGGGACTTATGAAGTGACGCTGGATTCTATGGATACAGTCTTAAACTCTGCGAGGTCAGGTCTTGCTGGTATTAATGATTACCTATCAACTTATCAGTTTCAACTCAACGGTAAGTTAGTTCCCAGTCGTCCAGTATCTACTCGGAAGATTGCGAGTCGTTCATCAATTGATGCTTTCCCTCTGTTTGAACTTGATAAAGGACTTGATAATGCTGGTATTACTCCACATTCGTATGTTAAGTTTATGGATAATTTTGTGATTGCTCGTGGATTCGCAGTCAATTCAGGATGTCTTGACCTTCGGGGACAGGATTTATCGGTAATCCTTGATTATGGTGAGTCTCTACCAGCAGGTATTACACGAAAGAATAAGATGTATAATACCTTTGTATTTCATTTACGTCGTGTAAGGATTCGTGGTGGTTCGGTAGAGATAGTCCAGTAAATAAATATTTTTTTTTATCATTTAAAATTAATTTTGATGTCATATTATAAAAATGACTTCAACTTCACGTTATATCTCTATTCGTCCTGATAATGTTTCCCCCAATGCGACTATTAGTTTCGTAGAAGGTTTTCCAGTTCTATCTTTCACGATTCAAGCACAAGCAGGTATGTTAGACCCTCGTTCTATCCGTATAAACGGTGAAGTTGCTTTCTTCAAAGACTTAGTAGGGGGAGGCACTCCTGTTTTCAGTAATGATGCTGGTGGTTCTCAGGTGACGGCAGATAATCGTTTAGGTATTTTTGGTATGTGGGACCAGTTAGTTATTCGTCATAACAAATCAAAACAGATTTGCGAACACATTCGCCATTACAATCGTTATTTATCAACTTATCTTGGTCTTACCAGTTCTAAACAAGATCTTATGGGACATCTGAATCAGTCTTGTTTAATTCAACCTAATGAACAATCTTTCTTTGACCAGATTGTTTCTAATGGTCTTACGGCAGCAGGACGAACTATTCCGAAAGCGTTTAGTTGTCATCTCCCCTCAGGATTTATGATGAGTGGTAATAAAATTAATCTTATGGAAAATAGTTTTGGTGGAATCCAAATTGAACTTCATTTATCTCCTGATAGTAATTGTTTATTTGAACGTGCTGGGAATGGAGCAAACGTTCCGAACGCTCACTACAAACTATCCAATCTATCTCTTTCTTGTGAGATAGAGCAAGTTCCAGCAGAAATGATGGCACAGGTTTCAGCACAACGTGAAGGTGCTTTGGAATACAATACTATTACCTCACTTTATACATCTGTAAATACATCCAACGCACAACTTCAATACACACTTGGTCTCCGTAATCTTCAGAGTTGTTTTGTGACGTTTGCTCCTGCTCGTAATCTTAATAACCTTAGTGCGAATGGTCTTGCTACGACTTACCCAAGTCAGTCAGATTTAAGTTTAGTTAATTTCACACGAGTTCAGTGGTTGAGGGGTGGAGCAAAATATCCTCTTGATTTTGATATTACGACTAATCGCACAATCGCAGGTAATGTTAATGATGCTACGGCAGGTCAGCAGAGTGGTTTCAGTGTATCTGACCCTCAACTGACGAAACAGTTTGTAGAAGCAGTAATCCCTGAATATATGAATGATAGAACTTCTATTAGTGTTGTAAATCAGAATCGTAGTTATGATATGACTAATACGGATGGAGTGACTTACACTCAAGTCGCTCAGGGCGGACCTCTCTTTGGTCTCGGGATGAGATATTCGCAATTTAACAAAGGACAGAACTTCTCAGCAGAACAGTGGGGATTATCTCTTGAATCCAACTTAACTTCGGACAATCCTCTTGGAGTCTTTATGTATTTCAAAGCACGTCAAACTCTTGTGTGGAACCAATCAGGAATTCAGGTTATTTCATAAATAAAAATTAAAATAAATTTGAAATGTGTTTGGTATTTAAAAATAAAATGTCAAATAGATATATAAAAATGGAAGAAGTATTCAGAGAGTTCAAACCTAATGCTAAGGAATCAACTATAAAAGCGTATGTCGCATCTTTATCTAAGTTAAAAAGAATGTTAGGAGATAATGATTATGAACCTGATTTAGTGTTTCCTCTTTTGGAAAAATTACATTATACATCACGGAGGAATATATTGAATTCAATTATTGTTTATTTACAAGCAATCGGAAAACCAACAGATGATATTGTTCCTTTCTTAAAAAAGAGAGATGAATATAATAAGAGATATGCGGATGAACAGTTGTCAGGCAAAATAACTGAGAAGCAACAACCAAATTTTATATCCTTAGACGACTTAAAGGAAATGCTTAAACGAATGGAACCTGAGATAAAACAAATTAAAAAGGATGCTAAAACGAAATCTATAACAGCATCTCAGAAGAATGTATTATCAGCATACACATTATTTGTATCATATATGAGTATGCCTTTACGTAATGATTTAGCATCTATGAAAATAATTACAAAAAGAGGATTTAATAAAATTCCATCAGAAGAGAAATCAAAGAACAATTATTTATTAATCGGTAAGAATCAATTATCATTTGTCCTAAACAATTATAAGACTGCTGGTAAATATGGTGAAAAGATATTACCTTTACCAAAATCAGTTGAACGTAAGATGCGGTCATATATGAAGTTAATGGATTTACCACGAACGAATGATATCCTATTTGATTTCAATTCCAACTCAATGACACAATTACTTATCAGAACCTCTGAAAAATATATTAAGAAACGTATAGGCACAACTATGCTACGAAAAATATATCTATCAGATAAATTTAGCGATACAAAAAAAGAAAAAGAGAAAGACGCGAATGTAATGGGGCATTCAAAAGAAATGGGAGAATTAGTCTACACTAAAGATAAAGCGGATATGGTTAAAATTGATGAAGTCGCACCTCCTCCAAATGTGTAGATTGAAAATACAATCATTTGAGAACATCTTTACAATTACAACTCCTACATAATATAGCACGAACATTATTATCATCTGTGATAGAATGGTCGTGGTCTAAACATCTATCACTATCATTTTTAAAATCTTTTTTACAATAGTCGCACTGAGTCCGTGCGATATATACATCATATATCCAGTTATAATCGTGGAATATGATACCTCTGCGTCTCCAGTCAGATAATCTGCGACACTTTATACCTTTATCTGTATGTTCATACTCTCTTAACCTATCTTTATTTTTTTCATAATAGTCTTTCTTATACTCTTTAATCTTCTCTTTATTCTTTTCACTATACTCTTTGTTATACGCTTTATTCTTTTCACGAAATTCTTTATTACCTTGTTTTAACTTTTCTTTATTTTTTTCACGATATTCTTTATTACTTTGTTTTATCGTTTCTTTATTCTTTTCACGATAGTCTTTTATCTTCTCTTTATTTTTTTCACGATATTCTTTATCATATGCTTTCCTATCATAAGGCATTCTTTATATACATACATATAATAGACGTATAACTTTATATCAGTTTCAAATTTAAATTGGTTATGCTTTCCAAAGCACTCGGCGACTCCAATAATTCGCACTATCACGGTTATTTTTAGTTAGATTACCCTTTTTATCACGTATCCCACCCGAACGTGCGAGGTAAGATGCCCTACGTTTCTTATCTTTGTGCTGAGTGAAGTCTTTCATTCCTTTCAACCCAAATCCTATTTTCTTGAATCCTTTTTTTGTATCACTACGAACATATACCCACATTTTGTTCTTAGATGAAGAAGTATTCTTCCACGGTTTATACAAAATCGGTTTTCCATCGGTTGTTAGGGGCATCTTTACAACATACTAATACAATTTATTTACCAACCATTCTTTGTGCCTTTTTGTGAGCGTTTGTGAATGACATACCTGCTCTCATATCCTTTCTCATCATAGTCATATGTTTTGCTGAGTGATGTTGTTTATGTTCCTTTAATTTGGCGGTTTGAGATGGTGATAGAGTGTTTGATTTTGGTTTTGGTGCTGAACTGCTCTTCATCTTAACAGGTTTTGATTTTGATTTTGATTGATACATTTATATATTATATCATTTTTTTTTCAGATGTGATTTATCTATCTTATGTGCTTTTGATGAAGAGTCAATACTCGCATAAACCCGACTAAGACCCCAAGCACTTGCTGATTTAATCTGAGGTCTGACTGACTGTGGATTGCTCTTATAAGCACCCATTCCCTTTTTTTTGATAGTTCTAAGACCTGATATTTTATAACCTGTTAATCTACTTATCTCCGCCATACTATGTGAAGCATCCTTAGGGAATCCATATTTCTTATTGAATTTTTGGCGATAGGTAGGCATTTAATAGAGTAAGTTATTATTTTTCAGTTTGTATCGTTTATCATTGAAAGTGAAACCATTATTAGCATCTTGTAAATGTAGAGTAGATATAGCAGGATACAAAAATAATTTTATCAGATTTAACTTTCTATCCTTTTGGATACGTTTGAATTCTACATCAATTGCTCTGCGTTTCTTTCTACCGATGATATTATGATATATTTCGCTACACACTTCCCAAGTTGGAAAATAATATCCGTGTCCGCCAGTGATAATATATTGCTGTGTATCTATTACGTTAAATCCGTGAGACAAATCAATATTTTCTCGTGGTAATTTTTTTTTCAAGGTTGGTGCTTGTAATCTCCCTCCGATGTAGCAGAATTCTTTAATATGTTTTAATTCATCAAGTCTATTGAAGTCAATAACAGCATCATCTTCAATGACAATAACTTTATTAAGTTTTTCATCAATAATTTTTTTCATTAATCTCAAATGAGATTCACTACAACCAGCGACATTAAATCGTAGGTCATTATTACAGTTCCAGTAAAAATTATATTTTGAATTAACCCAGTCAAGGTCTAATTCATTTTTACCAGAGCAACCAAAAAAACGTGTATAATTTGTATCCTTAGAATATTTGTTCCATCTATGATTACATATATTAATAACGAATGTTGTATATTCCATATTTATATTACAAGAAGATATTTATTTAAGCATTGAAAACGGAGAAGTTTCCTGAAGATAATCTGGCGACCCTCATATATTCCATATACGAGCGAACCGAGTAAGACCCTGCGGACATAGCGGTGAGTTGTAAGTGAATTTCAATACCTCGGACACCCACACGAGAGTTTGTAAGGCGAGTCCCAAAGTGGAAGAAGTTTCCTGAGAGTTTCGTGCTTTGTGTATTACCTTCATAAGCAAAACCAGTAAGTCCCAATTGACTGTTAGAATACATTTCACGACTAACAAAAGGAATTGTTTCAGATTGCGTAAAGTGGGTAAAAAGACGAGCAACATTTGTTATAGAGGTAGGAAATTCAAATTTATCGTTGTATCGGACATTATACGAAAGTGCTTGATTGCTGGTATTAGTTCCTGGAGCGAGTTTGGTATTAGCATTAGCGGTATATTGACTAAGAATACCTGCTTGAATAGTTCCAGCAAAATCTGCGATATCAACCTGTTTATTAACCTGAGTCATTACACGACTTACAAGACGGTTCGCCATACCAACATTTCGGACTTGTGAGGTGCCGAGTTGAACGTCAGTTAGAGTAGATTTGGATAAGCGATAATCAGGGAAAGTGAATTCAAGAGTAGGGTTCGCCGTAGCGTATCGTTCCATAGCATCACCATCAGTGTAGAAGATGTAGTCAGCACAGAATTTAAGTTCATTACGGTCAATAGTGTAAGAACCGCCAAGTCCGCCATCTCCAGCAGAACCACAAGCACGACTACGAAGATTGGACCAGTGAAGTTCAATGTATAGTGGTTCATCAATCATATAAAGTGGGAGCGAATGTGATTTAAGGAAAGGGAAAAGGTCAGATAAATCAATAGAATAAACTGGAGATTGAGCGGGAAGAGCAGAATCCATATTAGCGAAGGGCATTGATAATAAGTTTGCTCCTTCTTGGTTCGCACCGTCCTTAGAATATTCACGTCCATTATCAAGACCATAGGTAGGTGCTTGTGAGGTGGGACGAGACTGAGTGCCGTCGGCGGTACGATGAATAAACTTGTTATTAATCATACGACCAGTTGTGTAATACTCACGTTCAACCTGATTTTCATTATCTACACCGATAGATTTAAGCATATGGAAGAACTGGAAATCACTAATTTCGTTAAGAACTTGGTTTCCTACTTTGAGGACTGCTCGTTCAATAACAGAGGCAATACCGATGTTGAGAGGTAAGAAAGCATTATTACCAGCAGGGGGAACTAAACCAACAAAGAGTTTAGAGTGGGAATGAAGGAAACCTTTACGTTGTAAATCAAAACGAGCAAATCCTGGTTGATTCGCAGTTGCTTCTTGAAAAGTAGAAGTCTCAATCAAATCTGTTTCAATGTTCTGTAAGTAATTGACTGGGATAGTATCAAGGCGGACGAGGTCGGGAACAATAGACATTTTATTACATTACTATAAAATAAATATTAAAAAATAATGATAAAAAAAAAGACCATTAGAAAACTATTTGAGATAATGAAAACCATCACTTGTAGTTCCTACTTGTAAATCGTCAAGTTCGGTGATGTCTCCCACAACTGAATCATTATCATCATCAGAGTCAGTATCTAAACCGTGATTAAAAACTAACTCAATAATATTTTCTGCGATAATTATTCTTTCACAATCCGATAGTTTAGGATTGTATTTCTTGACAATTTTCATTACCTCCTCCATTATTATTATTATTGAGATTATTTTTATAGCAAATAAATTTACGATGTTTATTGGTATCAAAGTGTCTTGCTCTATGACTCATATTATATTGTCCGCCACATTCACATTGGTAATAAATAGCATCTTGGACTTTCTTTTTTTCCAAAGCAACTTCTTTATTCTCTGAATAATATTTACGTGAAGTCATAATATGTTGTTTTCTTTTTACCTCAGGGGATGTATAAGAGTTTTGTAGATTGACACAGGGATTTTTGGTGATATAATATTGTTCTCTGATATGTAATTCTTTCATAGTATTACACGGAAAGTTTTCCACAATATCAATTCTATAATCTTTATTTTTTATGATTTGAGAAGAGGATATATTGTGTCCTTGATTACAGGATGATTTATGTTGTCTTAATCTTGATTTTATATTTTGAATGGTAGAACCATAATAAACATTATCATTAGTATTATCGGTGATTTTGTAAATTTTAGCATTGGGTAGATGATATAACATTCTTATAATATATCAAGATTGTTTTCGTAGTTTCCTGACGCGTTCTTCAATATCTTCTTGAACTTGATTAACTATATTTGTATTGAGGACAGAAGGTCTATCAACTCTGAATATAACAGAAGACCTTTTACTTATACTCGCAAACGACCCATCAGGGTCTGTTATCCCAATAGTAATAGATGATATAGGAGTATTTTTTGTTATCATATAACTGATAGAAGATTCTGAACCAAAAAAGAAGTCTCCTTTGGGATTCATTTTATCAACAATACCAATAACAGGAAGATTAGTATTACCATTATCACCACCTGCTGTGAAACTATCTACAACTATATCAGCACGAACAGCATAATAACCTTTAAACATACTGAGTGGATATTCATCTGCTATGAGTCTATATGAGGTTGTTCTTTGAATAATTCTTGGAAAGAATGGGACTTGTGTTGTAGTGTCGGGATTGTCTTTATCAAATCTTAGTTGGAGAATAGATGTTCTCATAACCTGACCATTAACTTTACTCACGTAAAATTGATTTTGTGCGAATGATTTTGTATCTAATACAGGAGTATCACAATTAGTTGTGAGTATGTTTGTAGTATCATTTTCTCCTTCCATTCGTAGTTGTCGTTTAATAGCAACGTCTTCATTATTGAGTTGATTATAGGAGAAACCCAATCTACCCCATAATGAATCGTCCCACTTTGTTTTTGTTATTCCCCAATCAGAAATGAATATACCAGTAGAACCATCATAAATAGCATAAGGTTCAACATTCATATTGAGAGGAAAATATTTATTTTTTAAATCTGCTCCAGTGTCTGAATTATATCTGAATGGTATTCCTGCTTCATAAGGAAGTTGAACTGAACCATAATTATCATAGTCTTGAACTGGATTCATTTTATAAACAATATCTCCTGAACTTGTATCAGTGATAGTAGTTTCGGAATTAACCAAAGCACCTTTATTGAGAGGAGTATGTAAGAAACTAAAACCAAAATGTTCTCCATCAAAAGAAAGAGTAGGTCTATCTGCTCCTTGATATATTTGTGCTGATTCCCAAGTGGGAGTGGTAAAGGCAGTTAGTAGAGTAGGTCTCGCGGAAGCAGTCGCATTATCAAATGAATTAATTGATTGTATGTAATCTTGAAACTCTGTAGGATAGTATGATTCACCTAAACCATCAGAAAGAATAATAGCATTTGTCGCCCAAGCATTATAATGTCTATCAAATCCTATTTTAGTTCCTTGTGTGAGGACTGTATTATCAGATGAAAAATAAGTTGGTATTCCTATTGGATTCCCACCATCACCTAAAACTCTATTGGGATAAATGACACATACAGGTAATGGTATGACTTCTGTTTCTGAGACTCTAAAACCCATACCTTGCTGACCTCTCCCTGTAAGTATATCAGGGTCATCAGGTCTGACTAAATATGCTGTGGGATTAACAGGAAAGACATCATCTTTCAGAGTGATTTGTGCTATTTTACCGTTATAAATTGAGTTCGCACCAGTGATGTTTTTTAATTCTACATAAGTTCCCTGAGGTAGATTATTAACAGGATGAATGAGTGCTTTTTTACCGATGAATCCATAAGTAAGATTAGGATTTTGATTATAATTAACATCATCTGCTGGTTCATCGTAAAATATATTTTTTTGTGTTTCATCATAATGAAAGTAAAAGGGTCTTGATTTCATATCAAATGAATCAGCGAAGTAGGTATTATATTCCACAGCACCAGTCGCAGGATTCTGCCAAGTTCCTCTCCAATTGTAGAAAGAGTTTCCAAGTTGTGTGAAGAATTGATTATGAGTATCTCTCATTGTGTTTCGTCTATCAGAGTGTTGTAAATAGCATCTTGGGTCTTCTGTTGTTGTATTTCTTACTCCGTTAATTTGATGAACGTTCATATAAAAGTATCGTTGTTTATCAACACTAATAAAATATTCAGTAGGGTCATTAGTCGCTGTTCCTTTTTTGCTATAAGTTCTTTCAGTATCACTTTCAAGATTGTATATATTTTGATTACTGAATAATTCAGGATATAATTCTTGTGCTTCAACAAACTCTTTCATTCGTAAAAGATAATCTTTATGATAGGGCATATTGATTACCATACCTTTTTCTTTGAGTGATGTACCATCCGCACCATTTAAGCGAATACCATCAGCAGGTGTAAGATTAGGGTCAAGAGTATTACCAAAAAGGTATGGATTTAATCGGCAACCTTTTTCATAAAGTTCAGGTCGTTTGATAGCGATATGTTTAAATTGATAATAGGGTATTGCTCTTCCTTCATTTTGTTTAAGAATATCAGGGGTTGCTCCTACTTGTAAGAGTCCGTTAGTTCCAGCGTTAGGTAAAGGATTTCCAGGACTTTCAGATACTAATACACTTCCCGCCAATCCAATATCTCCACCACCTGCGGGAGCATTAGTATTATTGAGTACTTGAAGTTGAACTAAACCACTAAGAAATCCAATCGCACTGGTTGATGTGAAAAGTTTATATGTGTTAGATTGAATAGTTCTTTGAGTTGGTTGTGCTTTTAGGACACCTGCCCCATTTATAGGTTCCTCAGTAGTATATAAAGTTGGTTCAACACGTGATTGTTGTAATTGTCTTGAGATTTCTTGACTGACATAAGAGGCATCTGACATTCCTTTTTGAATTTCTAAATCTATATTTTCATTAAGTATAATGGGTGAAAAGAATTCAAAGTCTTGTTCGTAATACTGGGGATATAATTCTCTATCAACAGTTTCAGGAGCATATTCGGAGAATATACCTGTTGTAGAATGTCTAAGTCCATATAGACCATTCATAGTCATAATAGTGTATCGTGAATTATCATTTTTTTGTATCCAACTGGTGACAGGTAATCGTGGGTCTGCTCCGACGAGTTTATCGGTAGTAATTCCAGTGAAGTCTTCAATAACGTATCCATAGGAGTCTCTTTGATTCATATTAATAGGGTATGGTTCAAAATTGACTCTACCTCTTGCGACACTATCACCAATATTATATGAACCAGCACCAGCACCAGTTTCCATAGTAAATCCCAAACGAGGTAATTGGTGATAGTTTCTCATATCCATATTTTTATAATATTGAATTGTGATAGTTGATTTATTGTCATACATCTCCACAGATAGGGGAACATTTTTGACAGTTGTCCTTTCTACGTAAGATGTTCCATCTCTACTATTACTATCAAAAGCGAGTGTTTCGGTAGTTTCTGTTTTTATGATAGTTTTATTTTTTCTGAATGATTCACCTTTAAATTCAACAGATTTTTCTTGACTTGACCCTCTATCTGAAATGAAGGCACTATATACAGAAACTTTATCACCTGCTTCAAGTTGTATAGTTTCATTAAAGTGATTCGTCCAAATAGAAGGATTATCTTCAGATTTATTGGTGGAGGATGTTCTATCACATTCAATGAGTCGTGTTTGGTTATACTCCATATTATTATAGAGTTTAAAAAGATAATAAAGTGAATATTTTAGCGAGTAAATTTATATCCTTGGATTGGTAAAGGAAACGGCATATTAGTGAATAATTGGTACTGAAATACCCCGATTAGTAAAAACGTCAAAGGCGATTTGTAAGTCATTGTCTCATATTAGTAAGGCAGTAAAGGTGAATAACAAATTAATCCCGATTTAAATAATTTAGACATTTAGATTATATAAAAAAAAGTTTGTGAGTTTAGGAATAGTATAGTATTGTGTATATAGACACAGATTGTGAGAAAAAATAATTTCGGGAATAATTAGTAAAAGACATCACTTTACTTACAAATTGAGTCGTTTGCCTTACAAATCGCCTTTGGCGTTTTTACTAATTGGGGTATTTCAGTACGAATTATTGACTAATATGGGTATTTCAGTACGAATTATTGAGTAAATAAGTTTATCCCCATTCATACCATACTTTGTCGCTGTCATTATCCATCCAACCACGAGAACCTATAACGAGTTTATGGTTCTTAATACGTTCTTCGTTTTCATATACCCAAGCGATACAATTTTGGGGACAGCACTGATATTGAGGGTCTTTGAAATGCTTTACAATCTCGGGGATATAATCCCAATAGTCTTGATTGAAAGAAGTTTTCAACCATTTCTCTTGATTGCTCCAAGATTTGAAGACAGGTTTATTAATATCACAATTATTCAGCATACAGTGAAGATTATGTTCGGGAAATCCAAAGTCTCTACATTCTCCTGTATGAATATTCTCAATCCATACGTGAAAGTCTCCTTTGAACCATCCTCCTTCTTTTGGGTCTCTACCTTGTTCCAAAGGTTTTGAATCACATTTTGATGTGAAACGAATTCCTTTGGTAGAGATTTCGGTAAGGTTTTGAGAATGAGCGAACTTTGAAAGGACGGTCATATTGTATTCTTGTTTGTAATACTGATTTAACATAAAAAAAGTT
>TARA_R100000935_G_scaffold54121_1_pt1 | contig 26426 bp, 24 predicted proteins | sample TARA_R100000935 | Tara Oceans TARA_R100000935 (sample SAMEA2621502) | marine metagenome | biome: marine biome (ENVO:00000447); feature: surface water layer (ENVO:00002042); material: "saline water (ENVO:00002010), including plankton (ENVO:xxxxxxxx)" | depth 5 m
GCCGCAGCGCCGCCCGGGCCGCAGGCGGCGGCGACCCGCAGAGGTATGGCGCCGTAGCGGACGGTGTGGCCGTCCAGAACCTCCACAGCCAGCAGGTTGGAGGCGCCGATGAAGTCGGCGACGAAACGATTGACCGGCCGGCGATAGATGTCCACCGGCGGCCCATGCTGCTGGATCTGGCCCTCGCCCATGACCACGATGGTGTCAGCCATGGTCATGGCCTCGCGCTGGTCGTGGGTGACCAGGATGGTGGTGATCTTCAGCCGTTGCTGCAGGGTGCGCAGCTCGTTCTGCATTTCCTCGCGCAGCTTGGCGTCCAGGGCCGAGAAGGGCTCATCCAGCAGGAAGACCGGCGGCTCCTGGGCCAGCGCCCGGGCGATGGCCACCCGCTGGCGCTGGCCGCCGGACAGCTGGCTGATGGCGCGGGACTGCAGACCCGGCAGGCGGACCAGCTCCAGGAGCTCGTCCACCCTTTCCTTGCGGCGGCGAGGGTCCTCGCCGCGCAGGCGCAGGGCAAAGGCGATGTTCTCGCCCACGCTCAGATGGGGAAACAGGGCCAGGGACTGGAACACCATGCCGAACCGCCGGGCGTTGGCGGGCTGGTCGGTGATCTCCTTGCCGTTCAGCAGGATGGACCCAGAGGTGGGCGTCTCTAGCCCGGCGATCATCCGCAGGACCGTCGTCTTGCCGCAGCCAGAGGGACCCAGGAAGCAGACGAACGCCCCGTGTGGGATGGAGAGGCTGACCTGGTCGGCGGCCAGCTGGTCGCCATAGGCCTTGGTGAGGTCGCGCAGCTCCAGCCCGAACATGGCCGCGCTCCTAGCTCGCCAGCATCTGGCTGAATTCCCGCATCATCAGGTCCATGTGCAGCCGTCGGGCCTCCAGATTGGTGGTGATGGGCGGGGTCGGGCTGGTCACCTTGGCGCGCACCGTCTCGTCCAGGGTGAGCAGGTCTTCGCGGATCAGAGGCGGGGCGTTCATGCGCGAGGCGATCAGGTTCTGGGCCTGCGGGCTCAGCATGAAGTTGATGAACGCGTGGGCCTCTTCGGTCTTGGTGGAGGCCGAGGGCTGGCACCAGCTGCCGAAATCGATCACCGGCCCTTCCTTGGGAAAGACCACCTCGAGGTTCGCGCCGCTCTGGATCAGGGTCTGGGCGACATCGGCGAAATAGACCCCGCCCTGGACCTCGCCATTTTCGAGCGCGGTCTGCATCGTCCCCTCGCTCTCCCACCACAGGCGGGTGTTGGGCTTGAGGCCGGCCATTTTCTCAACGCAGGCGCGGATGCCCGCCTCGGTGTTGAGCATGTCGGGGCCATCGAAATAGGTGGCGGCCGTCACCTCGAACATGGGGCCGGCTCCCGTGCCGGCCAGCCCCCAGGCGTTGCGGCGGCCTGGCGCCCACAGCTCGGTCCAGCTGGTCGGCGTCGAGTTGATGACCTGCGGATTGGTGACCATGGTGAAGAACCAGCCGACGGCGCCGATCGCCGCCACCCCATCGGGGCCCCGCGTCACATAGGCTTCGGGGAGGTTGGCGAGATTGGGGATGCGGGCGGTGTCATAGGTCCGCCAGAGGCCAGCCGCATTGCCGCGCATCACGTCCACCGGCGCGCTGATGCAGAGGTCCATGGGGGTCTGGCCTGCCTTGTTGGCCTCGATCAGCTGCAACAGGAACTGCAGGCCCGCCGGCTGGGGCATGGACTCCACCCGGATGCCGGTGGCTTCGGTGAACAGGGGGTAGATGTGCTCGCGCAGGGCCTGTTCGAAATTGCCGCCATAGGCGGAAACGCGAAGACTCCGCCCCCCGCCGTCGCCCGCACCTGAACATCCCGTCGCAAGCGCCAGACCCGCGGCCCCGGCCCCCAGCAACAGGCCGCGGCGTCCGATATGCCCCTGGCGAGAGAGCGGTTTCCCCCCACGTCGATCCGTCGCGCTCATGGTCGCCTCCGTACTGGCCGCCCCGCCGGGATGGGTTGAGCCGATACCTGCCGCCCGGCTCTGGCAAGCAATGGCGGGGGCCGCCCGGGCGGCGGGAGGAAATGCTTGGACGATGGGCGCCGGACCCCCGCGTCTCGACTACGATTTGCGCAATTCGTATTACTGAGCGAGAATGTGGTCAGTTCGGCCGCAGGCTCCGCGCGCCCCTTCGAATTCTTCGACAAGGTTCGAACGGCGGCGCAGACGCGCAGGCCTGCGCGCTCTTCCATGGAGCCTTCAGATGAGCACAGGCGATCAGCCTCAAGCCGTCGGCGAGATGGGCGCCAAGCTCCTCGCCTTTTCCGAAATCCCCGTGATCGACATCGGCGCCCTGGTCGGCGACGACCCCGCGGCCAAGGCTGCGACCGTGGCCGAGATCGGTCGGGCCTGCGAGACGGTGGGCTTTTTCTATATCAAGAACCACGGGGTGCCGCAGTCGTTGATCGACCGGACCTATGAGCTGTCCAAGCAGTTCCACTATTCCCCGCGTGAGCTGCGGGAAAAGGTCCATATCCGCCATTCGCCGGGCACCCGCGGCTGGGTGCCGGTGTCCGACGAGGACGATGACGGCGATCCGGAGCTTTACCGGTTGGTGGAGCCCAGCCCTGAGAATGATTATCTGACCAAGCCTCGCCTGCATGCGGCCTTTGACCTGGCCATCGAGATCGCCGAGGACGACGCCGACTTCAAGGCCGGCAACCTGATGCTCGTGCCCAACCAGTGGCCCGACTGGATCCCCGGATTTCGCGACGAGGTGATGGCCTATTACGAGGCCGTGCGTCAGGTGGGCGACCGGCTGTTCGAGGCCTTCGCCCGGCGGCTGGACCTCGATCCAGAATTCTTCCTTGAGCGGACCAAAAAGACACCGTCGCAGTTAAGGCTCCTGCACTATCCGCCCAATGACCGGCCCATGGACAACGACCATCTGGGCATCGGGGCTCATTCGGACTTCGAGTGCTTCACCATCCTCCACACGGGCGGGCCTGGCCTGCAGGTGATGAACGCGGCCGACGAGTGGGTGGCCGCTCCGCCGATCGAAGGCGCCTTCATCGTCAATATCGGCGACCTGCTGGAGGGCTGGACCAACGGCCGCTTCAAGGCGACCCAGCACCGGGTGGTGAACACCGGCAAGGAGCGCTTCTCCATGCCGCTGTTCTTCGCTGTCGATTATGACGTGGTGGTCGAGCCGCTGCCGCAGTTCGTGTCGGCGGAAAACCCCTCCCGCTATACCCGCATCGTGGCCGGCGACCATCTGGCCGGCTTCAGCGTCCACGGCGCCAAACATCTCCGGAAGAAGATCGTCCACGGCGAACTGAAGATCAATTTCCCGATCCACAAGGAGAACCCGTTCAAACGCAAGGCGGTGAACGAGTTCGAGGCCGACAAGACGGCCGAAGCCGCCGCCAAGTCCAAGGAACCGGCCCGTTCAATGTAGAGCGCGGCGGCCGTACTGAAGGACGGCCCCTCCTTCGACGGCCTATGGGGCCGGCGTCAGGGTCAGGACCGTCTCCGTCGCCGCTTCGATGGCGGGCCGGCTGTAGAGCAGCGGCACATATTCGCCTTTCGCCCATAGGGGGAAGAGGTCGCGATAGTGCGGACTGGCCGGATCGCCGGACTGGCCGGGCGTATTGATCGCCACGCTGTTGTCCCAGGCGCCCACGTCGAGGACCATGCGGAACGAGGCGCCCGACACCACCCGATAGTCGCTGGCCCGCCAGCTGGCCGCCAGCGGACTCAGCATGGTCCCGGCCATGGGGGCGGGGCCGACGGCCAGCCGCTCGGCGGCCTCGGAAGACAGCAGGGGCGCGAGCGCGTGCTCAAACCGGGCCTGATGCAGATCGCCCCAGGCCCAGGTGGCGGGGTCTGGTCCAAGCCTCCGACTGACGTCGTCCAGGGCCGCGGTCAGGCTGGCGGCCAGGATGGGCGCCCGTTCCGCGGGGCTGGCGGCGTTCAGATAGGCGCTGATGGCGGGCTGGTCGCCGCCGCCGACGAGGGCGCGGGCTGCGGCGGGCGCGGCGGCCTGCACCGTGGCCTGGCCCAGATGTTTGAACAGCCAGACCTCATAGAGGGCGGCCGCGGCGCTGTCGGCCTCGGTTCGCCCGTCCCAGCCCTGCAGCAGGGCGATGGCCTGGGCCAGGCGCGGCTCGGGATCGGCGATGTCGCTCAGCAGCGGGACGAGGTCGGCGGCCGTCACATTGGTGGGATCGGTCTGCAGGGCCATGGCCTCGGCCAGGGTGAGGTCGTCATCGGCCTCCAGCACCTGGGCGATACGGCTCATCCGCGCCGGGTTGCTCCATTCATAGCTGATCATACGATCGGCCGGATAATCAGTCGGCAGATTGAACTGGTTGGCCGTGGCCAGCCAACCCTGGTCCGGATTGTAGCGACTGGGCAGGTCGGCCGCGGCCATGAAGCCCTTCCACTCATAGCGGCCATCGCCGGGAACCGGCATCAGGCCGTCCCAACCCTGGCGCAGGGGCACGCGACCGGCCGCGATCCAGCCGATATTGCCGGCGGTGTCGGCATAGACCTGATTTTCGCTGGGCGTCCCGAACCGCCCCATGGCGCCGGAAAACGCGTCCCAGGTCTTGGCGGTCATATAGTCGGACGACCCGAAATAGGCCGAGGTCCCTGGGTCGCTCCAGACGCTGCGCACGGCGTAGGCCCGGTGGTTGTCCGGGTCTTCAAAGACCACGGGACCGTGGCGGGTGAACTTCAGCTCGATGCTCTGGGCCGCCTGGCCCGCGACCGCGACGGTTTCGGTGACCACCTCCATGGCCGCCCAGCCCTCGCCATAGCGGTAGCGGTTGGGATCGCGGGGATCGGTCTCATAGACATAGAGGTCTTCCTGGTCGGCCGGGAAGATGGTCAGGCCAAAGGCGATGGTCCCGTTGTGGCCGATGGAGATGCCCGGCAGGGCCGGCTCGCCGGCTCCAATGGCCGAAAAGCCCGGCGCCTCCATATGGACGATGTAGCGCAGGGAGGGGACGCCGTGGGCCCGGTGCGGATCATTGGCCAGGATCGGCCGACCGGTGGCGGTGCGAGATGGCGCGACAGTCCAGTTGTTGGAGCCGATGGCGTCAGCGGGGATGTCTTCGGCTCCCGCTACGACCTGGCCCGCCTTGAAGGTCACGCCCTGGGTGGCCAGCCGGTAGTCCTTGAGCACATCGGCTGGGATCGCGCAGGGATCGAGGCCTTCGGGCACGCTCAGCCTATGGTCGGGCTCCAGGCGTCGATTGAGGGCGTTGGCCTCGAGCCCGGCCGCGCAGGTGATGCGGGCCCGCTCCACCTCGGCGGCGGCGTTGCGGGTCAGGCCGTGGCTGCGGATGCGCACCACATCTTCCGGCGCCCAAAGGTCGGGGGTGCTGCCGGCGATCTGGAACTCTTCGGGGAGGGGACGGGCGCCGTCCCGGATCTCGGCGACGAAGGCGTTGATCCCGGCGGTGAAAGCCTCCGCATAGCCCTTGGCGTCCGGTCCGTAGGCGGCCCATTCGGCGTCCATATCGCCCCGGTAGAGGAACAGGCGCGAGCCCCGGTCCTGGGCGGCGAAGTCCGGCCCGAAATCCTCGGCCAGCAGACCCAGACCCCGCTTGCGCCACAGGTCGACCTGCCACAGTCGGTCGCGGGCGACATTGTAGCCTTGCAGGAAAAAGGCGTCCCGGACGCTGGCGGCGAATATGTGGGAGATGCCCCAGCGGTCGATCAGGATTTCGGCCGGCGCCTCAAGCCCCGCCACCGGGCGGGCGCTGCGGGCGGGCTCGGCGGCGGCCTGCGCCGCCAAGCTGGCCAGGGCAAGGCCCATCAGGCCACGTCTCGCGCCTCGTCCCAGTCGCCGTCCCATCGCCGCTGCTCCTTGATCCTGGTCTTTCCGAGCAGCTAAGCGGCTGGGAGAGGTCGTGGCAATGCGGGGCGGCTCAGTCCTTGCGCGGCGGCCAGGGGATGAAGCCGGAGGTGCGGCGGATATAGGCGGCGTATTCGGGCCGCCGGTTCTCCATCCCCTTCTCCACCGTGGGCGCGCCGCTGCCCTTGGTGAGCAGGAAGGTGATGAGGATGGGACCCAGGAACGACCAGACGCCCAGGCCGGTCTCGGCGGCCACCAGATAGAGCCCCCACCACAGACAGGCGTCGCCGAAATAGTTGGGATGGCGCGTGTAGCGCCACAGACCGGTATCCAGCACCTTGCCCTTGTTGGCCGGGTCGGACTTGAACCGGTCGAGCTGCGCATCGCCGATGGCCTCGAAGACCAGGCCAAACACAGCGAGCGCCGTCCCGATGATCGCCAGCGGGCCAAAGCCCAGCGGCGTCTCCACCTGGCCCATCTGGACGGGCAGGGCGACCAGCAGTTGCAGGGGCATCTGTGGGGCGAAGACGAAGACCAGGGCCGAAAGGCCAAAGCTCCAGCCGCGGGCCTGACCATCGGCTAGCATCTCCTCATAACGGCGATCGGCCCCATGGGCGCGCCAACGGCGCATCAGGTGCGGCCCAAGCCGCAGGGCCCAGGCGGTGACCAGCAGGGCGAGGATCCAGCCGTGCAGGCCTGACCCGCCCGACAGGGCCATGCTGGTCCAGGCCAGCAACGCCATGCCCATAGGCCACCAGGCGTCGATGAAGCTGACGTCGCGCAGGCGGATGGCGATCGCCCACAGCAGCAGATAGGCGGCGACCAGGATCAGGGCGTTGAGGGCCAGCAATTGCCAGAGGGGCACAGGCGTCTCCGTCTTCCGGCGTCGGCGACGCCTCTCGCCCTAGACTACGCCTGAAGTCTGCGAAGGGATGCGTGCGTCGTCGGCCACTGCGGCGTCAGCAGGGTCGGACACCACGGCGGCGACGGCCATGTCGGCGGTGACATTGCCCACGGTGCGGAAGATGTCGGGGATCACCTCCACGGCCAGCAGGATGGCCAGGATCTCCAGGGGCGCGCCGAGCGCCAGGCAGATGGGCGCCATGCTGGTGAAGAAGGAGATCTGGCCCGGCAGGCCCACGGTCCCGATGCTGACCGCCAGGGAGACGGCGATGGCCACGGCGATCTGACCGCCACCGGGCTCCAGGCCGTAGAGGTGAACGATAAAGAAGGCCACCGCCAGATTGGCCACCGGGCTCGTCATGCGGAACACCGCCACCGCCAGGGGCAGGACCACGCCGGTCACCCTGGCCGAGCCGCCCAGCTCGTCGCGGGTGCGCTCAACCATGGCCGGCAGGCAGGCGAGCGAGCTCTGGGTGCTGAAGGCCAGGACCTGCACCGGCGCACAGGCCCGGGCGAAGCGACCGAGGTCCTGGCCGCGCAGGACAGCCACCAGGGCGTAGGGGATGAGCAACGCGCCGACGGCCACGGCTGAGACCATGAGGACGTACTGGGTCAGGACCCCGGCTGCATCCAGGCCGGTGCGCAGACCGATCCCCAGGGCCAGGGCGAAGACGCCCAGGGGCGCGGCCACCAGCACCCAGCGCACGATGATGATCATGGTCTCCGAGATGGCCCGGAAGAAGGCGATCAGCGGGGTGCGGAGATCGTGCCGCAGGCGGGTGGCGGCGAAGCCGAAGACCAGCCCGAAGACCACGATCTGCAGGATGGCGTCTTCGGCGGCGGCGCGGACCGGATTGGCCGGGGCCAGTGTCGGCAGCCACTCGCGCAAGCCGGTGGGGGTAGCGACCACCTCGCCGGCCTGGGCCGCGCTGGTCAGGGCCGCAGCGCCGGCTGGATCGATGGGCCAGAGCGCCAGGAAGCCGTTCATGGCGCCCGCCCCATAGAGAGCGGCGACCACCAGGACTGCGGCGAAGATCGCAAAGGCCCGCGCCGCCAGCCGGCCGGTGGCCGCAGCATCCGCCGCTGAGGCGACGCCGGTGACCAGCAGGGAGAAGACCAGGGGCACGATGGTCATGCGCAGGGCGTTGAGCCACAGGGCGCCGACCGCCTCAAAGGTCTCCGCGCCCGTGGTCAGGACCGGCGACTCCGTCGCATGGATGACCGCGCCCAGGACAAGCCCGCCGACCAGGGCGGCGAGCACGAGGACGCTGAGCGATCTGAACATCTGAATCTCCGGCTGGGGAGGCAGGCTCTCACGCCTGGGGCGTGAAGGACCATCGGAATCGTCGAAACGGCGGGTTGTAGCGCCCGCCGCTCAGCCCCCCGCCACCGAACGGGCGTCGGCCAGCTCGGTTGCGCCTAGCGCAGTCATAATGGCCTGCAAGAGGGCTTCGCCCCGCAGAGGCTTGGCCACTGCGCCGTCCATTCCCACGGCGCTGTACTCCTGCAGCTGATGGGTCATGACGTTGGCGGTGACCGCCAGGATGGGCGTCCGTCGCATGCCCTGCTCGGCCTCCCGAGCGCGGATCGCACGGGCCGCTTCGATCCCGTTCATCCCAGGCATCTGAATGTCCATCAGGACCAGCTCGAAGCCGCCATGGCTAAAAGCCTCCACTGCCGCCCGACCGTTGTCCACGAGAACAAGATCGGCCCCCAGGGGTCCCAGAAGAGCGGTCAGGACCTGCTGGTTGGTGGGATTGTCCTCCGCCGCCAGGATCCGAAGCGGAGGCGGATCTTCACGTTCCGGAGCCTCGGTGGGCGCGCCCCGCGAGAGGGGCAGGGCCAGGGTGAAGGTCGAGCCGTCGCCGATCCGACTGGCGGCCTGAAGCGTTCCGCCCATCATGCTGGCGAGGTGATGGGTCATGGTCAGCCCTAGTCCCGCGCCACCGTATCTGCGCGTCGCCGACGCGTCGGCCTGGGCGAAGGGTTCGAAGAGCCGCCCAAGATCCTCCTCCGCCATGCCGACGCCGGTGTCCGTAATCGTGATGGCGACCCCGAGGTCTAGCTTATGGGTGACGTGCACCCGCACCTCGCCGTGTTCGGTGAACTTGAGCCCGTTGGAAACCAGGGCCGTGACCATCTGAGCGATTCTCGCCCCGTCTCCGCGCCAGAACCCTTGGATGTCCGGGGAGATTTCCACGGCGAAGGTGACCCCCTTGGCCTCGGCTTCCGGGACAAAGGGCGCACAGGCGGCCTGCACCCGCGCCGCCAGGTCGAAGTCCTGAGACTCCAGTTCCAGGCGGCCCGTCTCGATCCTGGCGATGTCCAGCACGTCGTCCAGAAGGGTTAGCAAGGTCGCGCCGGACTCCCGGATAATCGACAGTCGCTCGCGCTGGGCGTCGCTCAGAGGATGGCGCTCCATCACCTGCGCCATGCCAAGGACGCCATTCAGGGGGGTGCGGACCTCATGGCTCATATTGGCCAAGAAGTCGCTCTTGGCCCGACTGGCGGCTTCGGCGGCGTCGCGGGCCCGCGCCAGGGCCTGGGTGGCCATGGTCTGCTCGGTGACGTCGTGCATCACCAGGACAAAGCCGCCGTCCGGCGTGTCTCCAACTTCGATCCTAGACATCCGCCCATCTGGGGTTGGGAACACGCCCTGGGCGACAATCTTTTCCAGCGACCGACGAGAGAGGCCTCCGCCTTTCAGGCTCCCTTGAAGGGGCTCTGAGGCCGACAAGCGCTGACCGATCGTGGCGATGGACATCCCCTCCTGCGGCTCAACGCCATAAAGGGCCAAGGCGCGAGCATAGGGCGCGTTCCAGAAGATGAGTCGCTGAGCGCCGTCGAAGAACGCAAGCGCTGACGGGGCGCTGTCCAAGGCGCCGGCAAGGGCGCTGAGAGTCGCCCTCTGAGTGAGCCGTTCCACCAACTGGATAGCCACGGCTGCGCCCAGGATGAGGAGTACGGCGCAGCCAGTGGCCAGGGCAAGGGTCTGCCGGCTGATCAGGTCGCCTTCCAGAGACAGGCTGGCGTCGGGGCGGAGGATCACCGCCCCCATGGCCGTGAAGTGCAGGCTGCAGATCGCCGCCGCCATCAGCAACGGGCCTGCGCGGCGTTCGCGGGCGCGCCCTTGGTCGACCAGAAAGGCGAGGCTTGCGCCAGCGACACAGACCACGCAGGCGATCGCTGCGAGGACATAGTCCCACGTCACGACGGCGGGCAGTCTGACCGCGGCGACCCCCATGAAGTGCATCACCGCCACCGACAGGCCTGCAACAAGCCCGCCCGCCAAAGCGAGTTCGGGGGCGGCGCGCCCCCTGACAAGAACGAAGGCCGCGCTCATGCCCAGAACTGGCGCGATCATCGAGCCCAGGGTCAGGTCCAACTGGTAGCCGATGTCCATCATGGGCTGGTAGGCGAGCATGGCCATGAAGTGGGTGGCCCATACGCCCATTCCCGCGATAAGGCCCGGTCCCAACATCCAGACGGCCGCGCGGCGGGCTGCGATCGCCCGATGATAGCTGCCGAATCCGGCCAGGGCCGAGACGATGCAGATGACGGCGGCGATCAGGACCAGCCGCAAATCATGCTCGTCGCGCAGGCAGGTGATGACAGCGTACATGCGTGGCCTAAGCCTCCTGAAATGAGGGCTTAGCCGCAGGACTCATAGGCGACTCTTAACGTCTGGCGACCTATTCGGCCCGCTTGATGCGACGTTTGAGCGCGCCAGGCGAGGCGGAGGCGTCAGGCCAGCGCGCCGATGCAGACGATGTCGTTTCCCAGATGCAGCGGCCGGCTGAGCGGCGACGACCAATCAACTCGCCGGCCACCCCCCTGTTCGAGCTGTCGTGGCCCGAAGCCGCGGCGGCCTGGCGCAGCGACGAGCGGCCTGCCGACGTCGCGCCAGATGATCACTATCTCGTCCGCATCGGGCGCCGGGGCCAACAGGATTGGCCCTTGTCGATCTGGGGACGATCACTCGGCCAAGCCCATGTCGCAGGATGCCCGTATGGCTGGCTGCGGCGGATGCCAGGAGGACGCGATGCTGACGGTCTGGGGGCGGGCGGAGTCGTCGGCGACGGCGCGGGTGATGTGGGCGCTGGGCGAGGCCGGTGTCCCCCATCGGCGGCTCGACTGGGGCGGGCGGTTCGGGGGCGGGGACGACCCGGCCTATCGCGCCATCAGCCCGCATGGACGCATTCCTGCGATCACGCGCGAGGACGGTTTCAGCCTTTGGGAGTCCAACACCATCATCCGCTGGCTGGCCACCACCTGCCCGGAGGCGGGGCTTTGGCCGGTGGACGAGGCGGTGCGCTGGCAGGCGCAGGCCTGGATGGACTGGTCTGCGGCGCCCGGGCGGGTGATCGGTCCTGTGCGCGCGGCCTATCGGCGTGCGGAGCCTGACGCGGACGAAATGGCCCGGACCATCGCCGCAGCGGCGGAGACCTTCGCCGTGCTCAACGCTCAGCTACAGGGCCGGACCTTCGTCGTGGGCGATCAGTTGACCGTCGCCGACCTCGCCCTGGGCGTCGTCGTCCATCGCTGGTTCCGCATTCCTGAGGCCCTGGAGCGTCCGGACCTGCCGGCTATGGAAGCCTGGTACGAACGACTCCGCGCGCGGCCGGCCTATCAGGACCATGTGGTGGCCAAGGTCAGCGCCAGGCCCCAGACGCTGGGCATGGGCGACTGAGGCCCTTCGACCCCTCGCGGAATTCCACAGGTGTGCTAGAGGCGGGGCCATGTCGACCCCGCTCTCGCGCATCCGCAACTTCTCCATCGTGGCTCACATCGACCACGGCAAATCCACCCTGTCCGACCGGCTCATCCAGGAGACCGGCGGCCTCACCCAGCGTGAGATGAAGGAGCAGGTGCTCGACTCCATGGAGATCGAGCGCGAGCGGGGCATCACCATCAAGGCCCAGACCGTGCGTCTGAACTACAAGGCCAAGGACGGGGAGACCTATGTCCTGAACCTGATGGACACGCCCGGCCACGTGGACTTCGCCTATGAGGTCAGCCGGTCGCTGGCCGCCTGCGAGGGCTCGATCCTGGTGGTGGACTCCAGCCAAGGGGTAGAGGCGCAGACGCTGGCCAATGTCTATCAGGCCATCGACAACAACCACGAGATCGTGCCGGTCCTGAACAAGATCGACCTGCCGGCCGCCGAGCCCGAGCGGGTGCGCGAGCAGATCGAGGACGTCATCGGCATCGACGCCAGCGACGCCATCCTGTGTTCGGCCAAGACAGGCGTCGGCATCGGCGACCTGCTGGAGGCCATCGTCACCCGCCTGCCGGCGCCCAAGGGCGACCGGGATGCGCCGCTCAAGGCCCTGCTGGTCGACGCCTGGTACGACGCCTATCTGGGCGTCATTGTCCTGGTGCGGGTGATCGACGGCGCGCTGAAGGCCGGCCAGAAGGTCAAGATGATGCAGAACGGCTCCACCTATCAGGTGGACCGTCTGGGCGTCTTCCTGCCGAAACAGACCGAAACCGAAGAGCTCGGCCCCGGCGAGATCGGCTTCATCACCGCCCAGATCAAGGAAGTGGCCGACGCCGCCGTCGGCGACACCATCACCGACGAAAAGCGCCCCACCGCCCAGGCCCTGACCGGCTTCCGCGAGGCCCAGCCGGTGGTGTTCTGCGGCCTGTTCCCCGTGGACGCCAACGACTTCGAGGACCTGCGCGCGGCCATCGGCCGCCTGCGCCTGAACGACGCCAGCTTCTCCTATGAGATGGAGACCAGCGCGGCGCTCGGCTTCGGCTTTCGCTGCGGGTTCCTAGGGCTGCTGCACCTGGAGATCATCCAGGAGCGGCTCTCCCGCGAGTTCGACCTCGACCTGATCGCCACGGCGCCCAGCGTGGTCTACCGGGTGCAGCTGACCAATGGCGAGGAGATCGAGCTCCATAACCCCGCCGACCTGCCCGATCCGGTGCGCATCGACACGATCGCCGAGCCCTGGATCAAGGCCACCATCCTGACGCCAGACGAGCATCTGGGCTCGATCATCAAGCTCTGCCAGGACCGCCGCGGTGAGCAGCGGGAACTGTCCTATGTGGGCTCCCGCGCCCTGGTGGTCTACGACCTGCCCCTGAACGAGGTGGTGTTCGACTTCTATGACCGCCTGAAATCCATCTCCAAGGGCTACGCCTCCTTCGACTACCAGATCGAGGAGTATCGGGTGGGCGACCTGGTCAAGATGTCGATCCTGGTCAACGCCGAGCCGGTGGACGCGCTCTCCATGCTGGTCCACCGCAACCGCGCCGAGATGCGCGGCCGGGCCATGGTGGAGCGGATGAAGGACCTGATCCCGCCGCACCAGTTCCAGATCCCGATCCAGGCGGCCATCGGCGGCCGGATCGTCGCCCGCGAGACCATCCGCGCCCTGCGCAAGGACGTGACCGCCAAGTGCTATGGCGGCGACGCCAGCCGCAAGCGCAAGCTGCTGGACAAGCAGAAGGCCGGCAAGAAGCGCATGCGCCAGTTCGGCAAGGTCGAAATCCCGCAGGAAGCCTTCATCGCCGCCCTGAAGATGGACGCCGACTAGTGAGGTTTAAAGATGCTTGGCGGATCGGTGCCGGCCAGCCTGCGATAAAACTCTATCGAATATCGATCGGTCATTGATGCAATGAAATCACAGATGACCCGTGCTCTATACGGGGTGCCAATGACTTGATCGCACATGTCGCGATAGTCTTGGGGCATCATCAATGTCCCAGCGCCGTCTGAAAGGGCCTGAAATATGTGGCCGATAATATCTCGGCTTCGATACTCGGAAGGTCTTAGAAACGACGACATTATTAGCGACTTGTAAGCGTATGTTTTGAGAACCTCTACACACAAGAAGTCGTTGAAATTCAAGCGTGCTATCCAGAATGTTGGGTCGTCTCCGCGTCCTTTCGTCAGAACCTGAACGCCGTCTACGAAGCGACCAATTAGGTATGAGCTTAGAGAGGTTCTGTAGTACCCGTTCTCTGCCCAAATTCTGGATTCAGAGTGCGCGGTGCTAGATATTAGGGCTACCTGTCGAACAAAGTCGGCCCCAGATATGCTATCAATCGTTTCCTGATCAAGATTCAAAATCTCAACAAAAACTTCTCTCAGAACTTCGTCTACGTCTGACGCGGAGAATTTTTTCCACTTGCTTTCGAGTTCTGGATAGTAGCGCTTTGCTCTTTGCTTAACAACCTCTGCAACGTCGTCTTTGAATGACGATGGTGCAGAGAGCATCCGCAATGGATTCAGAAATCCAGCTTTGAATGCGTCCTCTAGGTCATAAGTCGAGTATGCTATATCGTCTGATATATCCATAATCGAACATTCTATCGTCTTGAAGTAGACCCCTGGCGCGGGTTCGCCGACATGTTCTTTTACAAACGAGATGATATCTGAGTCATCATAGTAGTAGCCCTTTTGAACATCATCTGTGGGGGCTTTTGACGGGCTAATTAAGCTGTCATACTTAAGCATCGCGGCAATGGAGCGAGCGGTTAAATCCAGCCCAAGGCGTTTGTCGTTAACCGTTCCGTCTGGCTTTCTATCGAACAGAGTTCGCGGATCGTCGCCGAGAAACTCCTTTTTCTCCATCCTCGCCACTATTCGAAGGGTTTGAGCGTTTCCCTCAAACCCGCCTGAGCCATTCATAAGATGATGAAGAGCCTCTTCCCCGTTGTGCCCAAACGGAGGGTGTCCGATATCGTGTGCGAGTGCAGCTAACTCGCACAACCGCTCATTGATCGGGTTCTTTTTGTAGTAACTATTAGTCGCATTGATGCGGCGAGCGACCGAGCTTGCGACTTGCGCCACCTCGAGAGAGTGGGTCAGCCTATTTCGGAAGAAATCGCTCTCATCAGACGGAAAGAGCTGCGTCTTTCCGGCTAGCCGCCGGAAGGATGGGCTATGTAGCACCCTCGCGTAGTCGCGATGGAAGTCGCCGCGATAGGTGCCGTCTCCCGATTCGCTACCTGGGTTTTGACCTGACCGACGCGTCAGGCCCTTCTTGGGATAAAGCATCGGCCCTCTTTTCGAGCTTAAAAGATGAGCTCGCTGCCCGAGAGCTCTTATAAATTTGGGGCTCCCCCCGTAGTGAGCGAAGGCGGTCGGCGACTGTAGCGTTAGCGCTCTTGGCGAGCTTTGCGTATGTCGTTTGAGCCATCATTTATCTCCTGGTCGGGCGAGGGTTATCACATGTCGGGAGTGACCGGGTAAACCGAGATTAAGAGGTATGAATGCGCCTGCCAAAATGTCGTTCACTCGCTTCGTGATGCCGCCGACGAACGCTCTCTAGTCCTTCCACGTCTCAGCGCTCTCCGGCGCTTTCGCCGGCGGCTTGGCCTCGGCGAAGGGGGCGTACTTGGCGCGGGCCTCGGCGACGCGGCGGGCCATGTCTTCGGCGACCTCGGGGTGGCGGGACACCAGGGAATAGGTCTCGCCCGGATCGGTGGTGAGGTCGAACAGCAGCGGGTAGCGGTGCTGGTCCAGCGGGATGTCCATGGTCCGGTAGTAGGACCTGGCCACGTATTTCCAGCGCGGGGTGCGCACGGCGGCCACGTGCAGATTGTCGAACAGGATCACCTGGTCGTGCGGCGAGGCCTCCCCGCGCAGCAGCACCCCTGACAGGTCGGCGCCGTCGATCCCCTCGGTCGGCGCCTCGAGGCCCGCCATGGCCGCAAGCGTCGGCAGCAAATCAAGATTGCTGGCCAGGGCGTCGGAGACCATCCCAGCAGGGATTGTCCCCGGCCGCCAGGCGATGAAGGGCACGCGATAGCCGCCCTCCCAGGCCGCCCCGCCCTTGCGGTCCCGGTAAGGGCCAGTCGAGCCCTCGAACCACGGACCGTTGTCGGAGGTGAAGACCACCATCGTGTCCTCCGCCAAGCCGAGGTCTTCCAGTCGGCGCAGCAGGCGGCCGACCTGGGCGTCCACCTCTTCCACCACCTCGCCATAGTCGCCGGCCGGCGAACCCATCGGATCGTCGGGATTGGGACGCAGGGGGACGTGCGGGGCCGTCAGCGCCAGCAGGATGAAGAAGGGCTCATTCCGGTGGGCCTCGACGAAGGCGGTGGTCTCTTCGAAGAAGTGCTCGGTCAGCTTGGCGAAGTCGGCCTTGGACTCGCTCATCTCCGCCTCGCCCTGCCCGTCATAGAGGGTGAGCGGCCGCATGTCGTGGCTGTAGGGCAGGCCCATGAAGCGGTCGAAGCCGAAGCGCTGCGGCGGCCAGTGGGGCGAGACATGCCCCAGGTGCCACTTGCCGATCAGGGCGGTGGCGTAGTCGGGCTTCAGCAGGCGCGGAATGGTCGGCGCCTCCGGCGGCAGGCCGTTGGTGTCGGCGGGTTGGATCACCTCACGGGCCAGGCCGTGGCGGATGGCGTAGCCGCCGGTGAGCAGGCCCGCGCGCGACGGCGTGCAGACATTGGCCGAGGCGTAGAAGTCGGTCAGCCGCGCGCCCTCGGCAGCCATCCGGTCCAGCTGCGGCGTCCGGATCAGCGTCCCGCCATCGCAGCCGATGTCCCCATAGCCGAGGTCGTCGGCCAGGATGACGATGAAGTTGGGCTTGCGCGGCATCTGAGCTTCTCCCCGGTCCGGGACGGTCTTTGCGCCGCCGCCAGGTGAAGGTTGCCCGCAAATGGACGTCCGGCGCAATCGCCGCTCTGAGCGGCCTTGGAACCAAACGACGCTCGGGCTCTTGTGGCGAGATGACCTGGTCCCTCCGCGCCACGCGCCTCTCACCCTTCATGGCCATCCTGGCCCTGGCCGCCTGTTCGCCCGAGCCGGGGGAGGTCGCAGGTCCGCCTGCGTCCGCGCCTGAGGCCCCAGCCACGCCGCCGCCCGCGCCGCCGGAGTCTGACGGGCAGACGGTGGGCGGTGATGGTTCGGCCATCGATCTGCAGACGCTCACGTCGCAGGACCTGGCCGCCGAGACCCTGGCCGGCGAGCTGGCTTGCAGCTTCTCAGGCGGCGATGATCAGTTGCTGCTGGTCGCACGGGGGAACGTCGCGTCGGACGATCCGGCCTTCGGTGTGGTCAAGGTTTCGGGCTATGTGGAGCGGGTCGCCGCCCCCGGCGGCTTCGACGCCATGCTGGACGGGGCGAGCTTCGCTGGGCGGGGCAAGACCGTGGTGATCGCGGTCACCGGCCCGGCCGAGGGGGGCGGGGAGTCGCCGCCCAGGCCCGCCACCCTGACCTATCAGCGGGCGGACGGCGCGAGCCGGGTGTTCCAGGGCCTGTGGACCTGCGGCCCCTGATCGGTCACCAGGAGCCACAAGTCCAGACTTTCGCAGCTTAGCTCAGGCGGACTTCACCCACCTTGTCGGCATAGTCCTGCTTGGGGTCGCGGCCCATCAGCACCTTCACGCCGGCGAACAGGCTGTGCTCGTTGAGCCAGATCTGGGCGCGCTCCGGCTCGAACCGCAGCAGTTGCAGCTTGGGATCATCCTTGCCGCCCTCGTACCAGGCCGCCACGAAGGGGTTCCATAGCCGCTCGATCGTGTCCCGGTCATTGTCCGGGACCAGCCGGCCATGGATGGTGGCGAACAGCTCGTGGTCCTTCGACGCGAAGTGCGCCATGGCCCGGTGGCCGGCGCCGGCCGCCTGCACCAGATCGACGCCCTTGGCGCTGAAGATCCAGATGGGACCGCCTTCGTCACCTTCGATCTGGGCGGTCATGGGCTGGCTGTGGCCCTCTTCCACATCGGTCAGGCCAAGCATCAGGGTGCGGTCGGACTTCAGCGCCTTCCAGAACTTGGCTTCGAGTTCAGCGTGATCGGCCATGGGCGGGCTCCTTGGGGTGGGACAATGGTCCCAGTCGAACGGCGCCGGAGCCGCAGCGTTCCGCCGCCTCAGCTCCCCCGCACCTGGGCGCCGATGGCCGCCAGGTCCTCGGCCGAGCCGAAGACCGCCCCCTCGGCCTCGCCCCGCAGGGCGAAGCTGGGAGGCGCGAGCTCGGGGCCTTCGCCGGGCGGCAGGGGCGGGGTGTAATAGCCCAGCGCATAGCCCCCGAGGGCGTAGCCCAGCAGGTCCTGCAACTCGGGCGACAGTGTGCGGGCGATCTCCGGCGGGCAGGCCAGATACTGGTTCTCCTCCTGCCGCAGCCAGCCGAGCGCGTAGGTCAGGTTCAGGCCCCAGCGGTCCTGGTCGCTGCGGTTGGCGCCGCCGCCATGGAAGACGCTGCCGGTATAGACCAGCACAGACCCCGCCTTCATCACCGCCTGGGTGATCTCGTGGGGCTCGGCCTTGCGGTCGTCGGGCCAGTCGCTGGAGCCGGGGACCACCTGGGTCGCCCCGTTCTCGGCGGTGAAGTCGGTCAGGGCCCAGATGGTGTTCAGCTGCGGCTCGATGCCCTTCAGATGCGTCCCCCAGGCCCAGCGGTCCCTGTGGATCGGCTGCGCCCCCTGGCCCGGCATGATCCGGATCAGCTGGGTCAGGTGCAGCTGCCAGCGCTCGCAATTGGCCTTCAGCAGATGCTCGCAAAGACGCGCGATGCGGGGATCGGTCACCGCCTCGCGCACCGCCGGCGACCGGGCCACGAGGGCGCCGGTCCGCGTGGTTCTGACCCCGGTGAAGCCGTCGCGTCCCTCCGGCGTGGCCGCCACATAGGGCGCGAGCTCGGCGACCATTTCGCCCACCGCCCCAGGGTTGAGGACGCCATCGAGGATCAGGGCCCCGTCGCGATCGAGGATTTCGGCCATGGCGCCAGATGGAGCGTCAGCCGGCAGGTGGACAAGCTCAGGCACGGGCGTCTCCCTGGGGACTGGTCTGGTCCGCCGACGCCCCGCCCCCATGGATCGGCGCCGGCTGAGCCCTGACAATGGCGCCCCTGAGACATTCGTCCAGGGTGGTTGCCCGCGGGGGCGATGCGCGGCAAGCTTGGCTGCAGACGTCGCTTAGCAACCAGCCAGGAGGGCGAGATGGCCTACAAGTTCGAGATCTTCAAAGACAAGGCGGGCGAGTTTCGGGTGCGCTTCCGCGCCTCCAACGGTGAGGTCATGTTCTCCTCCGAGGGCTACGCCGCCAAGGCCAGCGCCAAGAACATGATCGAGTCCATCAAGAAGAATGCGCCGGACGCCGATGTGGTGGACGAGAGCGCCGGTTAGAGCCCGCAATCCCGTTGATCCTGGTCCATGGCCCGGCTTAGATCGCCTCTAAACCGGGCCATGGGGTCCGGTCCCTGATGGAGCGTGATCTTTCATGAGCAAGGTGCTGATCATGGCCGCTGTGGCGGCGACCCTGCTGGTCTCGGCCTGCAACACCGTCGCCGGCGTTGGCCGCGATATGGAGGCGGCCGGAACCGCGGTGAAGAACACGGCCGAGGACGTGCGTCGCTAAGTCGAGCCCGGCGACGGAAAAGCGCCCTGCGTGGTTCCGTCGCCCTTCCATCCTGGCCAGGGCGGCCGCATATGGACGCCATGACTACACAGCGCCCCGGCTTCCTGACCGCCCTCAATCGTGGCCTCAAGGGGCGGTGCCCCGCCTGCGGCGAGGGCAAGCTGTTCTGGCGCTATCTGAAGGTGGAGCCGGCCTGCCCCGCCTGCCAGCATGATCTGGCGCAATACCCCGCCGACGACGGGCCGGCCTATTTCACCATCCTTATCGTCGGCCACGTCATCGTCGCCCCGCTGCTGCTGTTTCCCTTCATCTGGCAGGCCCCGGTGGCTGTGGTGCTCGCCTCCACCCTGCTGCCCCTGACCGGCGCCACCCTGTTGTTGTTGCCGCGCATCAAGGGGGCCTTCATCGGCGGGCTCTACGCCCTGGGCGTCAAGGAGAAGGACGCCGCCCTGCACACAGCCGACGCCGCCGACTAAGTCCGCCCGGGCGCCGCACGGGGCGCCGGAACCTTGACCGCGCGGCGCCGTTTCTCCTCCCGCGAGCGCCCGCTGGGGTGCGCTCCTGAGACGGGATACGCACATGTCGCTTGGCACAATCCTCCTGATCATCCTGATCATCGCGCTGGTCGGCGCCCTGCCGACCTGGGGTCACAGCCGCAGCTGGGGCTACTTCCCGTCCGGCGGCCTGGGCCTGGTCCTGCTCATCGTGCTGATCCTGGTCCTCATGGGCCGAATCTAGACCTCAAGGGGGCGGGGGCCTCTATGGGGCTTCCGCTTCCCGCCGCACCTCCCTAGCATCGCGCCCAAACAAGGGCCGCGGGGGAGACGGGCATGACGGCGACGGAAACAGGCGCAGACTCACAGGCTCCGCCCGGGCTGCTCGCGCCCGGCTTGACCCCTCTTCAGCGTCTGAAGGCCATCGCCGGCGGTTCGGCGGGCAACCTGGTCGAGTGGTACGACTGGTTCGCCTATTCGTCCTTCGCGCTCTATTTCGCGCCGCACTTCTTTCCTTCAGGCGATCCGACCTCGCAGCTGCTGCAAGCTGCGGCGGTGTTCGCCATCGGCTTCCTGGCCAGGCCGCTCGGCGCCTGGCTGATGGGCCTCTATGCCGACCGGGCCGGACGCAAGGCCGCGCTCAGCCTGTCGGTGGCCATGATGTGCGCCGGATCGGCCATCATCGCCATCATCCCCGACTATGCGATGATCGGCGTGGCCGCCCCAGCCATCCTGTTGATGGCCCGCCTGCTGCAGGGGCTATCCGTGGGCGGAGAATATGGCGCCAGCGCCACCTACCTGTCGGAGATGGCCGGCAAGGCCCGCCGCGGGTTCTGGTCCAGCTTCCAGTTCGTCACCCTGATTTCCGGCCAGTTGCTGGCCCTGGGCATTCTGATCCTGCTCCAGAGGCTGATGCCGACCGAGGACCTGGAAGCCTGGGGCTGGCGCATCCCCTTCGTCTTCGGCGCCCTGCTGGCGGTGGTGGTGTTCTGGATTCGCCGCGGCCTGGAGGAGAGCGCCTCGTTCCAGAACGCCCAGGCGTCTGGGGCCGAGCGGGCGCGGACCATGATGCTGTTCACCCACCATCCGTGGGAGACCGCCGCCATCTTCCTGCTGACCGCCGGCGGCTCGCTCGCCTTCTACGCCTATACGACCTACATGCAGAAGTTCCTGGTCAACACCACGGGCTTCTCCAAGGAGACGGCGACCAACATCACGGCCGGCGCCCTGGTGGTCTATCTGTTCATCCTGCCCCTGTTTGGCTGGCTGTCGGACAAGTGGGGCCGGCGAACCAACCTAGCCTTCACCTTCGGGGCCGGCATGCTGCTGACCTATCCGATCATGACCGCCATGGCCGGGGTCACAGAACCCCTGATGGCGTTCGCCCTGATGGTGGTGCTGATCGTGATTATCGCCGGCTACACCTCGGTCAGCGCGGTGACCAAGGCCGAGCTGTTCCCCGCCCACGTCCGGGCTCTGGGGGTGGCGCTACCCTACGCCATGGCCAACGCCGTGTTCGGCGGCACCGCCGAGGCCGTCGCCCTGGGCTTCAAGGGCCAGGGGGTGGAGAGCGCCTTCTACATCTACGTCTCGGCCATCATGGGGGTGGCGCTCATCACCTCGCTGCTGCTGCGCGACAGCCGTCAGCACAGCCGCATCCTGGAGGACTAGGAACACCTCACCATGCCGGGTCTGCAGCTCTCCACCCTGGACACCGTGGCGCTGGCGATCTTCGCGATCGCCTGGCTGGCCTATGAGCCGCTCGTCAAGGCCGCCCTTGGCCGCCGCCACATGATCAATCTGGACATGGCGGTGATCCGCAGCGCCTGGATGGGCAATATGGCGCGGCGGGAGAGCCGGCTGATGGATAGCCAGCTTCTGGGCCACACCATCAACTCGGCCTCCTTTTTCGCCTCGTCGAATCTGATCCTGATCGCTGGCGCCGCCGGGGTGCTGTTCGGCGGGGAGTCCGCCTTTCGCAGCGCCTCCAGCCTGATCGTGATCGAAACCTCGACCCGGCTGCTGTTCGAGGTGCAGGTGGCTCTGGTGCTCGTCACCCTGGCCCGGGGGCTGCTGGACTTCATCTGGGCCATCCGCCAGCTCAACTACACCATCGCGGTGATCGGCGCGGCGCCGGACGAGGCGGTGGGGCTGGCGAGCCCCTATGGTTCGGCGGCCGGCCGGCTACTCAATCCGGCCCTTTCAGCCTTCAATGCGGGCGTCCGGGGCTATTACTTCGCCCTGGCCGCCGCCAGCTGGGTCTTTGGTTCAACGGCCTTTATCATCGCCACCCTGAGCGCCGTCGCCCTGCTGATCTGGCGCCAGCGCAGTTCAGCGGCTGCGAAGGCCATCGCCGAGCTTCGCACCCTGATCGAGAACGCACCGGCGCCGACGGCGATCTCCGAGGCGCCGACCAGCGACAAGCCTGCCGAGCCACGCTGATATCAGGAAAGGCCAAGTTCCCGCCGCTGGGCGCGGGTGAGCTTGGCCGCCACCAGGGCGTGGGCGGTGGCCAGCCAGTCGGCGGTGTCCGCCAAATTAAGCGCCGTGGGATCGTCGAACCTGACCCACTTGGCCCGCGCCAGATAGGGCGCTGGCCTAGCCTCGCCGCGCTCCACCAGGGCCTCATAGGCGATGTCGGTGGCCTTGAAGGACAGCCCGCCATCAGCCCCGATGATCGCGAAGATCCGCCCGCCGACCTTGATCACCTGGGCGTCGCCCCACTGGACGCTCAGGGTCGTCGCCGGAAGGGCCAGGGCCTGGTCCAGGATGGCCTGGGGCGAGGCCGCCTGACTCACGCCTCGACGCCGGTCCCGATGGGGCAGGTCACGCCCGTACCGCCGATGCCGCAATAGCCGCCGGGATTCTTGGCCAGGTACTGCTGGTGATAGTCCTCGGCGAAGTAGAAGGGGCCGGTCTCGACGATCTCGCTGGTGATGGGGCCTAGACCCTTGGCTGAGAGGGCCTGCTGGTAGACGCCCTTGCTGGCGGCTGCAGCTGACCCTTGGGCCTCATTGGCCACGTAGATGCCTGAGCGATACTGGGTGCCGACGTCGCCGCCCTGGCGCATGCCCTGGGTGGGATCGTGGCCTTCCCAGAACACCTTCAGCAGTTGCTCATAGGTCACGGCCTTCGGGTCGTAGACCACCAGCACCGCCTCGGTGTGGCCGGTGCGGCCGCTGCACACCTCTTCATAGGTGGGATTGGGGGTGAAGCCGTTCACATAGCCGACCGCCGTCACATGCACGCCGGGGATCTGCCAGAACAGGCGCTCGACCCCCCAGAAGCAGCCCATGGCGAAAACGGCGGTCTCTGACCCTTCCGGATAGGGACCCTGCAGGGGCTGGCCGTTGACGAAATGGGTCTTGGCGGTGGGGATCGGCTGGTTGCGGCCGGGCAGGGCGCTCTGCGCCGTGGGCATCTCAGCGGGCTTGCGGAACAACATGGCGACCTCGGACGGATAGGGATGGATCTGGCCCTACAGATAGGACGCCGCACGCCCGACGAACAGGGCCGCTTGCCCCGGGCGCCCACCTCGCTATATAGACGCCCTTCCGCCGGGGGCCCGCCCCCGACCGGTGTGGTGAGGTGGCCGAGTGGTTGAAGGCGCACGCCTGGAACGCGTGTATAGGGGAAACTCTATCGAGGGTTCGAATCCCTCTCTCACCGCCACATTCTTCCCCTAAGTGACCGATTTAACACGGTTTCTTCTGGGGGGCGATTGTGGCGTCCTAAAAATCATCATCAAACATCTTGAGGCTGGTTTAGCCGCGCCTGGCGCTGCGGCCGAATCGAACTCGATTCAGCTGGGCGCAGTTGCGGGCGATCTCGGCGGGGAAGCAGTGCGCTATCATCGAACTCGATGATCAATTCGCGCGCGTCCCCGCTATGGTGAGGTCGCTAGACGGGCTTTTCCGGCGAAGCGTCGTCCACTTCCGCAAAGGTCGCCAGCGCCGCTTCCGAAGCTGACCCCCATCCCGGTAGGCCCTGCAAAATGCGCTCGGCATTTTTCGTGGGCGTGATGTGCCCATAGTGGTCCTCGATCATCTTCACCGAGGTTCCCATTTGTTTAGCTAGGAACAGAGAGTCGACGCCTTCCATCAGGCGGAATGTGGCGTAGGTATGCCGGAAACAGTAGGTGCTGCGGCGGCTCCCTGAGGATGAGTGCAACAGCTTCGATTTGGTGAGAACGGCCTCGATAAGGCCGTGATAGAGGGTCGCTGCTTTTCGCCCATCATAGGTGCTAAAGACCGGGTCTTCCGGAGCGGTCGCCCGGCTAAGCTCCTTCACCCGATGAAGGTAGTCGCCCACCTTGCTACTGGCGACGAGCGCGCGGGACTTTCCTTTGCCGCGGACATGCAGAACGACAAATCGCCTTCCCTGCTTGTCGCTGCGCAAGGCCACGTCTCGCCAGCAGAGGTTTCGCGCCTCCGAGGGTCGCATACCGGTGTTGGTCATGATGAGAATGAACTCGTAGGCCATCCGGCGGTGCCAGCCGCTGTAGTCGTTCGGAGCCTTCTTGACCCACTGTGTCCGAGCGAAGGTGTGGAGCGCTCGATACTCCTCGGGCGTGAACTCCTCGCGCGAGGCTTTGCTGATTGGAAGCCGCTCCTTGAAGACATGGCTCTCGGGGATGATGCGCTTTGAGGCGGCAAACGCCATGATCGAGCGGAAGGTCGCCATTTCGTCTCGAATGGTGCCGTCGCTAACGGCTCCTCCCGAGCGGCCCTTCCCATTCTTATGGCGCCAGATCGGGTAATCCGACCATCGGTCGGGACCAATCAGGGTGATCTGGGTGCTGCCGACATAGCGATTGAGCTGGCTGCGAATATGAGAATCCATGACGCGCCAGCGGTGCATCGTGATCTGGCCGGCCTGTGCGCGGTCCTTCTGGAAGGCTGAGAAATCCGCAGCCACCTGCGAGAAGAGGCGATTGAAGATCGGGATATTGTGCTTCAAGCGAAAGCGCAGATCGGCATCGGCTTCGAGCGCTCGTTCGCGCGCCTCAGACTCGATCGGTGTTTTCAGCGATACGAATTTGTACTTGTCCTTGCCCGGAATCCTAATGCGACAGTACCAGTTATGGTGCTTCACGTCTGTTCGGCGAAACAGGATAAGGTCAGTCTTGACCTCCTGCACATCGGCCATGAAGCCCGGTCTCTTCGCTGAAACTGTGCAGGAACTGTGCAGAAAAATCCTGTAACCGACTGAACTGAGGTTGCTGTGTAGGTTCTGTGCAGTAATTATTATGAAATATTACACAACAAAGTCAATAATCTAGTGATGACTCATCATCACGTAGGTGTATTGGTGCACAAATAACCTCCTGAAATAAATGAATAAAATCTACGACGTTTGGCTTGTGTAGAATCTGTGCAGATTGTGCTTATAGGTTAGGATGTCATAGCGCTGCGCAATGGTCTATTTACTTGGAGCGGCCGTCCACAGGGTTTGCTGGTGGGTTCGTTGGCCGGATCCGAGGCGCGCTCACGCGCGCCTCGGCGAAACCGACCGGCGCTCAGTATTCTGAGGCCAGCATCAGGGTGAGCACACGGCTGGTCGCATCGGCGTCTTCGGGCGCATTCGAGCCATAGGACAACGAGGGATCGTAGTAGTCGATCTTCCAGAAGAGCCGTTCGCCGTTGAGATCGAACGCGCCGAAGTCATGCTCGCCATAGGGGTCGTCCCCAGGGTCGAATGCATCGAACTGTTGAACAGCTCGGAGCGCGAGGATAACGAACTCGGCGCCTCGTTCTGCAACACCGCGTGTGTGCATCCATTGCCCTGACTGAGGCCCACCGGTGCGGAAGGCATCGTTCAGCGCCCGGACACGGCTTGTGGTGGAGCATTGGGAGGTCATTGCTGACCTCCGTTAGCTTCAGTGCGTTCCGTGATAGCGCGCATCACGATGCGACCCTGTAGCGGCACGGCGTCACAGCTAAGCGAGAAGCCCATGCCGTCCTTGTTTGGCCAGGCAGCCCCGATCGGGGTCCAGCTTGCAGATTCGCCGTCGCCGACCACGCGGTAGAGGCGGTGGGTCGGCTTGCTGCCAGCAGGTTTGGGTTGAGGGCGGTTTGCCATGATCTGTCTCCTTCATTTCCGCCGCGGGACCATCCCGCGGCTTCATGGGGAGCCAGGGCAGCAGGCCTAGAGCGGACGATCACACCCCGCGCATGCGCGCCCAAAGGGAGCGGAGCTGCACGGAGCCAGCGGCGGAGGAAGCGAGCTGGGTTGAACGTCTGCGGGCCTGATGCAGAACGCTCCAACCACGAAGCAGAAGGATGTGCTCGGGCGGAAGAGGGTCAGAGCGGTGCGCATAGGCAAAAACCTGAGCGGCTCAGCGGCGGCTACCACGCACCTGAGAACGGATCGCCAAGTCGCAACGCTTAGGCCGTGCTGGCCAAGCGCGGGACTGCAATGAGGCGCAACAGCCCCTCCGGAAGAACCGTGAAGAGTGAGTGAACGGCTTGACAACCTACAGGCTTGGCCGTGCCATTATCTCTATCCTGGGGGGAGGTGCCAAAATGCAAAACGACGACACGCCGCCGCGGTGGCAGATTGCTATGCTCGGCAGCACAAGCGCGGGAAAGACCTGCTATATCGGTTCATTCTATGCATTCCATCAGGTCGATGTAACTGGCCACGGCGTGAATACAAGTGGATTCACTGTCACTGGGAATGCATTTACCCAGGGAAAACTGTCTGAGATTGCCGAAGAGCTTCATCGGAATCCGCCAGAAACGCCAGATCCGACTGAGCGGATCGTGGACTACAATCTCCATTTGCAGTGCGCCCAGGATGGCGATGTTGTCACTCGCGAGCTCCATTTGCATGACCATGCAGGGGAAGCACTGAGGTGGCGCCGGTTCTCCGTACAGTTTGGCGGCTTGGCTAA
>TARA_R100000935_G_scaffold42259_1_pt1 | contig 26016 bp, 28 predicted proteins | sample TARA_R100000935 | Tara Oceans TARA_R100000935 (sample SAMEA2621502) | marine metagenome | biome: marine biome (ENVO:00000447); feature: surface water layer (ENVO:00002042); material: "saline water (ENVO:00002010), including plankton (ENVO:xxxxxxxx)" | depth 5 m
CGAGGTCTCTGAACTGGTGGTGGTCGGCTACCGGGCCCAGAACGCCCAGGCGGTGGCCGAAAAGCGTGAGGATGACCGCGTCGCCGAATATCTCTCGGCCGACGACATCGGCGCCCAGCCCGACTACAACATCGCCGACGCCCTGCGTCGCCTGCCGGGCGTTCAGACCCAGTTCGACGAGGACGAGGGCCGCTACGTCTCCATCCGCGGCCTGAACCCCAGCTACACCCTGGGCGCCCTGGACGGCGCGACGCTCGCCACCGCCGAGCGGCGGAACCGGCAGCTCAACATGGAGGCCATCCCCTCGGGCGCCGTGCGCCAGGTGGTGGTGGCCAAGTCGCGCACGCCGGACATGGACGGCAACGCCATCGGCGGCACGCTGAACCTCATCACCCGTTCGGCCTTCGACGTGTCAGACATGTACGCCGCCGGCACGGTGATGATCGGCATGTCCGACTCCCAGGCCGTTCCCGGCGAAGGCTTCAACCGAGACACCGATGACGGCGTGAACTACCGGGTGGACGCGACGGTCTCGAAGCGCTTCGGGTCTGACGGCCAGTTCGGCGTGCTGTTCGGGGTCAACTTCATGGAGCGCAACCGCGACCAGGAACGTCTGCTGCCGCAGTCGGTCCCGGCGGGGATCAGCGCCACGCCCACGCCGGCCTCGACGCTGGGGACCACGGACCTGCTCTGGTCGAACTATCCCAACACGATCACCCGCTATGGCGGCATCCTGAAGCTTGAATACGAGCCGGTGGACAGCTTCCGAAGCGCGCTGACCCTGGCCCACTACAAGCAGGACGACAACGAGCTGCGCCACAGCCAGCGGCTGCGCAACCAGACCGGAAACAACGCCAGCTTCGTGCGCTTCAACGACTTCCCCCTGGAGAAGCCGCTGACCGTCATCCAGTGGAAGAACAACTGGGACATCAGCGACCGGCAGCATCTGGAAGCCCGCGCCTCCTATTCGGAAGCGACCTTCCTGGAGCCCTCCAACCAGCTGCAGTTCAACCTGACCGGCGCCGCCCTAGACTTCGACCTTTCGCTGAACGGCGACGTTCCTGTGGCCACAAGCATCGACCCGCGGGCGTTCAATCCGGCGAACTACGTGCTGGCCAACAACACCTTCTCCCCCTACCAGGACGACAGCGACGAATATGTCGAGGAAATCGCCCTCGACTACGGCTTCAACACAAAGCCGGGCGATATGGGTTGGGGTCTCGGGGTCGGCGCCAAGTGGCGCGAGATCACCCGCGACAATGACCGCACCACCTGGAGCTGGGTCTTCAACGGCGCGCCGCTGACCCTTGACCAGTTCGACGTTCAGCACAGCTACACGCCGATCTACGCCAACTTCAATCAGCTGTTCATCGACTTCGACGCCTTCAACACCTTCTTCCAGCAGAACCAGGCCAGCTTCACGGGTGGGCGTAACGAGGCGGTGACCTCAGACTGGGTGTTCACGGAGGAGGTGTCAGCGGCCTACGCCCTGCTGCGCCATGCTGGTGAGCGTCACACAGTGATCCTCGGCGGGCGCTTCGAGGACACCGAGACCCTGGTGGAACGCGCTCGCACCGAGGGCGCCAATGTCACCCGCGTCGCCCGGAAGGGCGGTTATGACGACTTCCTGCCCTCCATCACGGTCAGCTATGACCTCACCGACCGGTTGAAGCTGCGGGCCGCCGCCTTCCAGGCCGTGGGTCGGCCCAATCCCAGCCAGCTGGCCTCGGGCGAGACGGTCAATCAGACCACCGGCGCGATCAGCCGCGGCAATCCCGACCTGCAGGCCCGCAAGGGCGACAGCTACGAGGCTTCGCTGGAATACTACCTGCCCGGCAATGAGGGCCTGTTTGTTGTGGGTGTGTTCCGCAAGGAGATCGAAAACGAGATCATTACCCGCCTGACCCCCGGCGCCGGCCCCAACGGCGAGGATGTGACCCAGCCGATCAACGTCACCACCGCCGAGGTCACCGGCCTGGAGCTGAACGCGGTGCTGAACACCCTGCCCCTGCCCGGCCTGCTGTCGAACTTCGGCGTTTCGGCCAACGCCACCTTCCTGGACGGCAGCTTCGACACCGGCGGAACCCGCGGCTCGGTGGACCTGCTGCAGGGCCAGTCGGACTTCCTGTTCAACATGGCGGTCTTCTACGAACAGGGGCCGTTCCGCGCCCGGGCGAGCTACGCCCACATCGGTGAGGCGACCACCTCGGTCAGCGCCACCGACGCCACCGGGCGATCCGACCGCATCGACGAGGCCACCAACACCGTCGACGTCCAGGCGCGCTATACCTTGAACAATGGGGTCGAGCTGATCGCCGAGGTGCGCAACGTGACGGACCAGGACAAGGTCAACCTGACGGGGAGCGGCGTCTATCGGGACGTCTCCTTCTATGGCCGCCAATTCTGGGTCGGCGCCTCGGCCAAGTTCTGATGGATCACCCCCCCAGATGATCCGGAGATCGACGCTCGTCGGCCTGTTGTGTCTCGCGGTCGGCCTCTCGGCCTGCGGGACGACGCGGGCGCCGCAGACCGCCCTCGCCGCCCCGCGCGGCGAGGCGCTCTTTCCCGGCGGTCACTACTGGCGCGAAGTCACCACCGAGCCCGCCCGCATGCGGGTTCACGTGCTGGAGCTGGATCTGCGCCGGGTGCGGCTGGAGCTCACCGCGGGCGACACCTCAAAGGGACGTGAGCACGTCGCCCAGACCCCATCGGACTATGTGCGCCGCAACGACCTGGCCGCTGCGGTCAACGCCAGCTATTTCACCCCCTTCAAGGGCGGGTCGAAGGGGGGCGACGACTACTACCCCCATGCCGGCGACGGGGCCGACGTCTCGGGCGCGGCCATCGCCTTCGGCCGCCAGGTCTCGCCAGTGGAGCCCGGCGAGGATGAGCGGGTCAACGCCATCCTCTGCATCAAGGCTGATCAGGTCGAGATCATCGATGGCCAGGACTGCGGCCGCCCCGTGGATCACGCCGTGTCGGCCGGGCCGCGGCTGCTGGCCGCCGGCCAGGCCCGCAGCTTCGAGGCCTTCGGGCGCGCCTATGGGGAGAACCGCCACCCCCGCACCGCCATCGGCCTGGACGCCGATGCGCCCCGGGCCTGGCTGGTGGTGGTCGATGGCCGCCAGCCGGGACTGAGCGAGGGCGCCTCCCTCAATGACCTGATCGCGATCTTCCGTGAGCTTGGGGCGGAGGACGCCATGAACCTCGATGGGGGCGGCTCGACCACCCTGGTGGTGCGCCGCGGCGGACACCCGGTGGTCATGAACTCGCCCATTCATACCGGGGTCCCGGGGCGCGAACGGCCCTCAGCCAACCACATCGGCGTCAGGGTGACGTCAGAACCCCGTCCCTGAGGAAGGAAGACGCCGATGCGCCCCCCCTTTGCGAGCCTTGGCCTGATCGCCGCGATCCTGGCGTTCCCCGTCGCCGCCGCGGCCCAGTCCGCCGGGCGCCCGCCCGCCTATGCGCCGCCCCCGGTGACCGCCCTGCAGGCCGAAATGCTGCGGGAGTACGCCGCGCCGGAAGCGCGCCAGGGCGTGGCGGTGGACGTCGACCATCTCTACGCCGTGGTCAACACCACCATCGCCAAGTACGACAGGGCGAGCGGCCAGCGCCTGACGGCCTGGTCAGGGCCCCGCGACGGCCTGATCCGGCACCTCAACTCCTGCTTTGCCGAGGCCGGCAAGCTGTGGTGCGCCAATTCCAACTTCCCCCAGGTCCCGATGGCCAGTTCGGTGGAGGTGTTCAACACCGCCGACATGACCCATGCGGTATCCCACAGCCTGGGGATTCTGGACGAGGGCTCCCTGACCTTCTTCGAGCGGTTCGGCGATGGGTGGATCGCCGGCTACGCCCACTATGACGAGACCGGCGGGCTCTCCTACAAGGACGCCGTCTTCGCCGGGATCGTGGTCTATGACAGCGCCTGGCGGCGGAGGGGGGGTTACGCCCTGCCCCAGAGCGTGCTGGAACGCATGGCCCCCCATGCGGCGTCGGGCGGCGTGCTGGGCCCAGATGGCCTGCTCTATCTGTTCGGCCATGATCGGCCGGAGCTCTATGTGGTCGCCCGACCGGTGATGGGCCCGACCCTGATCCATGTGGCGACCATCGCAGTGGACGCGCCTGGTCAGGCCATCGCCTGGGACCACAGCAGCGACGAGCGGATCCTCTTCGCCATCCATCGGCCAAAGGGGACCATCCGCAGCTTCCGTCTGCCGGAGGTGTCCCTCGACCACAGCCCCGACGCCCGGCCCTTCGCCCTCGACTGACCTGGCTGACCCTACGGCGCGGTTTCGCTGGCTGGCCGCCTCCTCTATGTCCGTCACATGGACGAAGGAGGCGCGCCAATGCGGGACGATGATCTGCAGCCCATTCTGGATTCCGTGCGCCGCCTCTGCGCCGGCTTTCCCGGCGCATACTGGCGCGAACGGGATCGGGAGCGGACCTATCCCAGCGAGTTCGTCCAGGCCCTGACCGAAGCCGGCCTGCTGGGCGTGCTGATCCCCGAGACCTATGGCGGCAGCGGCCTTGGCCTGTCGGCGGCTGCGGCGATACTGGAAGAAATCCACGCCAGCGGCTGCAATGCGGCCGCCGTCCACGCCCAGATGTACACCATGGGCACGGTCCTGCGGCATGGCAGCGAGGCGCAGAAGTCTCAGTGGCTGCCCAAGATCGCCACGGGCGAGGTGCGGCTGCAGGCCTTTGGCGTCACCGAGCCCGGCGCCGGCACCGACACCACCGCCATCACCACCCAGGCGGTGCGCAAGGGCGACGCCTATGTGATCAACGGCCAGAAGGTCTGGATCAGCCGGGCCGAGCACTCTGACCTGATGGTGCTGCTGGCGCGCACCACGCCTCGGGAAAAGACCGCCAAAAAGACCGAAGGCCTGTCGGTCTTCCTGCTGGACATGCGCGAGGCCGTCGGCCGCGGCCTGACGATCAAGCCGATCCGCACCATGTTCAACCATGCGACCACCGAGCTCTTCTTCGATGATCTGGAGATCCCGGCCTCCTGCCTGATCGGCGAGGAGGGCAAGGGCTTCCGCTACATCCTCGACGGCATGAACGCCGAGCGCATCCTGATCGCCGCCGAATGCATCGGCGACGGGCGCTGGTTCGTGGAGAAGGCGCGCGACTACGCCACCAGCCGCGTGGTCTTTGGTCGCCCTATCGGCCAGAACCAGGGGGTCCAGTTCCCCATCGCCCGGGCCTACGCCCAGGTGCGGGCGGCCAAGCTGATGACCTATGAGGCCGCGGCCCGCTATGAGGCCGGCGATCCGGCCGGCGAAGAGGCAAACATGGCCAAGCTGCTGGCCTCGGAGGCCTCCTGGGCGGCGGCCGACATTTGCATCCAGACCCACGGCGGCTTCGGCTTCGCCGAGGAGTACGACGTGGAGCGCAAGTTCCGCGAGACCCGCCTCTATCAGGTAGCCCCGATTTCCACGAACCTGATCCTGGCCTATCTGGCCGAGCACGTCCTGGGCCTGCCGCGCTCGTACTAAAGCGCCGCCCTAGTCCGTAAAGACCACGGTCTTGGCGCCGTTCAGCAGCACCCGGTCCTCCAGGTGCCAGCGCACCGCCCGGGCCAGCACCCGGCGCTCGATGTCGCGGCCCTTTCGGATCAGGGCGGCGGGCGTGTCGCGATGGCTGATCCGCTCCACGTCCTGCTCGATGATCGGGCCTTCATCGAGGTCAGCGGTCACATAGTGGGCGGTGGCCCCGATTACCTTCACCCCGCGGGCATGGGCCTGGTGATAGGGCCGTGCGCCCTTGAAGCCCGGCAGGAAGGAGTGGTGGATGTTGATGCAGCAGCCTTCCAGCTTGGCGGCCAGACCGTCGGACAGGATCTGCATGTAGCGGGCTAGGACCACCAGCTCAGCCCCGGTGGACTGCACCAGAGCCCACACGGCGGCCTCCTGCTCCAGCTTGGTGTCGCGGTTCACCGGCAGGTGGTGGAAGGGCAGACCGCTGAGGTCGATGCTGGAATAGGTCTCGGCGGGGTGGTTCGACACCACCGCGCAAATGTCCATCGGCAGTTCGCCCCGACGCCAGCGCCACACGAGATCCGACAGACAGTGATCGGCCTGGGAGGCCAGGATCATCACCTTCCGGCGCACCTTGGGGTCGCGCAGGGTCCAGTTCATGCCGAACTCGGCGCCGATGGGAGCAAAGGCCTCGCGCAGGGCCTCGGCCGAGGCCTCTCCGGCCTCGAACACAACGCGCATGAAGAAGCGGCCGGTCTCGACATCGCCGAACTGCTGGGCGTCGATGATGTTGCCGCCGCGGTCGAACAGGAAGCTCGCCACCCGGCTGACGATGCCGGGCCGGTCGGCGCAGGATAGGGTCAGGATCATGAGGCGGCTGACTAGCCTGCGCGGGCGATCAGCACCACCACCAAGACCGCGATCGCCACCCCCAACGCCAGCCGCCACAGGGGTGCGGGACGCAATTCGCCCTCAAGGCCAGGGGTCGCGTCCCGGCCGGTCACCATCGGCGTTACAAGATTGCGGCGCTTGAACACCGCATAGGCGGCGATGGCCACCAGATGAAGCGCGACGGCGGCCTGTAGCAGCCGGAAGTTGAGCTCATGCAGGTCGGCAGCCTTCCGGCCGGTCTCAAAGTCTACGAAACGCGCCAGCGGCCCGGACTCCAGGCCATCCACATCGACAGCGAACAGGCCAAGCCCGAGCTGCGAGATCAGCAACAGCACGAGAAGCAGGACGCTGAGCGCCCCAAGAGGGTTATGCCCGAAGCTGGCGGGAGCCCCGCGCCAGCCGCGGACATAGGCCAGCACCGCCCCCGGGCCCTTCACGAACTGTGAGAAGCGCGCCGTCGACCCGCCGGCCACGCCCCAGTAGAGCCGGAACACCACAAGGCCCAGGATACCGTAGCCGGCGTAGCGATGAATGTTCATCTGCTCGCCGCCCGTCAGCCAGGCGACCACGACCAAGACCGCCAGGGCCCAATGGACAAGACGGGTGGGAAGATCCCAGACCCGCACCCGGTGGGCTTCAGCCGACACGGTTACTGCTCGACGCGATAGTTGTCGTGGCAACCGCCACAGCTGGCGCCGACCACCCGCACATGTTCGCGCAAGCCGGCGACGTCGCCGGCCATGGCCAGCTCCTGCAGCCGGGTGGTGGCGTCGGCCAGGCGGGCTTGCGCCGCCGCAAACCCTTCAGGGTCGGTCCATACCGTGGCCAGGGCGTCGGTCTTCACACCGTCCTGCGGGCCGGTGCCGGCGGGAAACCAGGTGGGGATCTGGCCGGCCAGGGCGTTCATCCGCTCCGCCGCCGGAACGATCGCCGTCAGGTCCGGCGCGTCCGTCTTCAGCTGGTCATTGATGATCTTGAATGAGGCGCCCAGGGCTTTGTAGCCCTCCTGCCGCTCAGTCACCGCCGCGGGAACCGGCGCGTCGCTGGCCGCGGCCTCTTCGCCCGCCTGCTGGCCGCAGCCGGCGACGAGCAGCGCAACGGCGCCGGCCATCAAGGTCATCCGGGCGCCGCCCCATTGGCTGGCGGAGAAAAGTTGCATCATTGGGCTCGTTCCTCGATCCGGGCGCGCGGCGCCCCTGAGTCTCAAGCCTAGTATGGCACAGGTTGGGCGCCAGCACTTCCTTGGACGTCACCCCCAGATGTCGGCGGGCGCCTCACAGTCGCGCAGGGAACCTTCACCAGACGCGCCGCATTGCTTGGCCAGACAGAAGGAGATGTCCAGGTGAAGCCGTTTAACAAGATTGCGCCCCTCAGTGTCGCCGCCCTCGCGGCGCTGGCCCTGACCCTGGGGGCCTGCGGCCGGTCCGATGAGACTCAGGCTGGCGATCGCCTGGATGGCGCAGCCGCCCCCACCTATCCCGGCGAAGGCGCAGAGGGTCTGGTGGAGATTGAGAAAGCCCCGATCAATGAGGCGCCGGAGCAGACCGTGAGCACGGGGCAGAACCAGACGCCCGCCTATGGTGAGCCGGCCGGCGCGCCGTCGGAAGTCCACAGCGGCCCGGTTACGCCCGCCGCGGAGAGCGGGTCCCGCGTCCGTTAGGCAGACCCCCTGGCCCGCAGCCCCCTGGCCGACCAGCAGCGTGGTCAGGCCAGGGACAGCTTGGATTGATCTGAGCGCTAGGCGGTGGCGAAAAAGCCGTGTTCGCCGCTGACGCGCACCAGGCAGGGCTGGCCCTTGTCTTGCGCCGCCCGCGCGCGTTTGTTGGCCGCGGCCTTGGCTTCTTCCTTATCGATGCTGTGGTCGGAGAAGTCGCCGTCCTGCTCGACGGCCCAATAGCCGTCATGGCGGGCCACCGTGAAAACGATCCGATCCCGAATTTCGCGCATGGCAAGCTCCCGTAGGGTCCGACCACGACCTCCACAGGGCGATAAACGCAATGAGGGCCGGCGGCCAGAACATGTTGTGAAGAATTAGTATATAGGAATTTCCGCTGTAAGTCCGAGCCTTAGGGAAAATAATCTTGCTGTCTGGGCCAATTTCGTGCGATGTTGGGGTATCGAATATCGTTTTGGCTCGCCTAAAATCCACCGCTGCGCACTTTGTACGACGTCTGGACTTCTCGACCCTCTCCGAAATTTTGATCGCGCGACCGCTATTGGGCGCGTGAATATTTAGACCCGGAAAGGGATCAACATGAGCACCGGAACCGTGAAGTGGTTTAACGGCCAAAAGGGCTTCGGCTTCATTCAGCCTGACGACGGCGGCGCGGACGTTTTCGTCCACATTTCAGCCGTGGAGCGCGCCGGCATGGCCTCGCTGCACGAAGGCCAGAAGATCGGCTTTGAAATGCAGCGCGACGCCCGCAACGGCAAGATGTCTGCAGCCAATCTGCAAGCGGCCTAAACCGCTTCAGACGGCCAGAACTCAAGAAGGGTCGGCGTTCGCGCCGGCCCTTTTTCATGTCTGCGGCGGGGTCGTCGGTCAGATCCGGAGCGCTCTGGGGTTTCAACCGTTTCCCCCTTCCGCCGCAATGGAGATCCGCCATGTCCGTCCAATGGGTTATCGAAGTTCGCCTGGGCACACGCCCGGACGCCACCCCGATCCGTAAGGCGGTCGTCGAGGCTGATGACGAGGCTCAGGCCCTGAGCCTGGTGCTCGCCCAGGCGCAGGAAGACGTGGCCAGGGCCCGCTCAACCCTGGGCGATGACGGCCAGGAAGAGGTATTCTCGGCCGCCGAGGCCGCTGGGCGTTCCGACCATCATGCGGGCGAGGAGAGCGGAGGCTGAGTGGCGGAACCTCGTCCGACAGTAGGGGTTCTCCCCCCATGACCCATCCGCTTCAGTCCAAGGACGACCAATGGCGTGAGCGCCCCAACAGCGCTGAGCCGGTGTTCGACCCCGGCGCCGCCCCAGCCTCAGCCGATGCCGAAGCCGGCGGCGCCCATGCCGCGCGGCCTGATCCTGGCGCCGCCCGGTCACCGATGCCGACGCGACCCGATCCCCAGGCGCCCGGCCTCGTCCTACCGCCCGTGGTCTGGGCGATCGCCGGGACCTTGGTGCTGGCCGCCCTGGTGATCATGGCCATCTTCACCTTCTGATCGCGCTCGCAGGAGCCCGCCCATGACCGCGACGGACCCGAAAGGCCCCGTGGCCGAACTAAAGCCTGTGGTCCTGATCACCGGTGCGGCCGGCAATCTGGGCGAAGCGCTGGCCGCAGGCCTGTCTGATCGCTATCGCGTCATCGGCCTCGACCTTGAGGCCGCGCCTCGGGACTATCCCCTGATCGGCGCAGACCTCACCGACGAAGAGTCCGTCGCCACAGCGCTTAGGCAAATCCGCGACGACCATGGTGACCGGCTGGCCAGCGTGATCCATCTGGCCGCCTACTTTGACTTCTCCGGCGAAGACCATCCGCTCTACACCGCGCTCAATGTCGAGGGGACCGCGCGGCTGCTCAAGGGCCTTCAGAGCTTCGAGGTCGAGCAGTTCATCTATGCCAGCACCATGCTGGTGCACGCCCCTGTGCGGCCGGGCGAATGCCTGGATGAGCGCCAGCCTCTGGACCCCCGGTGGGTCTACCCCCAATCCAAGGCCGCCGCCGAGGCTGCGGTGGCCCAATGCGCCGGCAGGATCCCTTACCTGCTGCTGCGTCTGGCCGGGGTCTATGACGACAGGGCGGCTGTCCCCACCCTGTCGCAGCAGATCGCCCGGATCTATGGCCGCGACTTTGAGAGCCACCTCTATTCCGGCGACACCAAGGTCGGGCAGTCCATGTTGCACAAGGCCGACATGGTGGACGCCTTCGTCCGCGCCGTGGACCGCCGCAACGGGCTTCCCGCAGACACCGCCATCCTGATCGGCGAGGCCGAGGCGGTCTCCTACCAGGACCTGCAGAATGAGATCGGCCAGCTGATCCATGGCGAGGACTGGGCGACCTTCGAGGCGCCCAAGCCGGTGGCGGCCCTCGGCGCCTGGGCGCAGGAAAAGCTGGAACCCATCATCCCCGACGCCCTGGATCAGGGGGAGAAGCCGTTCATCCGGCCCTTCATGGTCCGGATGGCCGATGATCACTACGCCCTCGACATCAGTCGGGCGGCTGAACTCCTCGGCTGGCGACCCCGCCACCATCTGCGCGACGAGTTGCCGGCCCTGGTGGCGGCGCTGAAGGACGATCCCGAGGGATGGCATGAGGCCAATGGGGTCCCTGTGCCGGCCTGGATGAACGACGTCCAGAACGCCCAGCTAGATCCGGAGGACGCCCGGCAGCGCCATCAGCAGACCTATGCCGAGGCCCACGCCAGGCAGCGCTGGGCCCAGATGACGGTGATGGCCCTGGGCGCGTGGCTCGTGGCCACGTCGCCGGTCATGGGCGTCGAGGACGGGCGTCTGATCGCCAGCCAGACCCTGTCTGGCCTGGCCCTGGTGGTGCTTGGCGGGCTCTCGCTCAGCGCCCGCCTCTGGCTGGCCCGTTGGGCGGCCGCGGCGGTCGGCCTGTGGGTGATCTTCGCGCCGATGCTGCTCTGGTCGCCCTCTTCGGCGGCCTTCCTGAATGGCATGCTGGTCGGCAGTCTGGCCATGGGCCTCGCCGTCGGCCTGCGGCCTGACCCAGGCGTGACCGCTGCAGCCGAGCTGACAGGTCCCCTGACGCCCCCGGGCTGGCGCTACAATCCGTCTGACTGGACCCAGCGCCTGCCGATCATCGGCCTGGCCCTGATTGGCCTGTTCGTTTCGCTCAGCCTGTCAGCCTATCAGCTCGGCCACATCGACGCGGTGTGGGAGCCCTTCTTCCCCGGCGGTCCTGATCCCCGCAACGGGACCGAGGAGATCATCACGTCCGAGGTTTCGGAGGCCTGGCCGGTGCCCGACGCCGCCGTCGGCGCCCTGGTCTACGCCCTGGAGATCGTCACAGGCTTTATCGGCTCCCGCCGGCGCTGGCGGACCATGCCCTGGTTGGTGATCGCCTTTGGCCTGATGATCGTGCCCCTGGGCGTGGTCTCCATCGGCTTCATCATCATCCAGCCCATCGTCATCGGCACGTGGTGCACCCTGTGCCTCATCGGGGCCGCGGCCATGCTGGTCCAGGTGCCCTACGCCATGGACGAATTGCTCGCGAGCCTGCAGTTCCTGATCCGGCGCAAGCGGGCCGGTCATCCGATCCTGCGGACCCTGCTGGTGGGCGACACCGATGACGGCCCCGCTGAGGTCGCCACGGACGAGTTCTCGCGTCCCGCCCCCGCCATCCTGCGCGACATGGCCACTGGCGGGGTGAACCTGCCGTGGAATCTGGGCCTGGCCGCCCTGGTGGGGATCTGGCTGATGTTCACCCGGCTGACGCTGGGGGCCGAAGGCGGCGCAGCCGACGCCGACCACCTCATCGGCGCCCTGGTTCTCACCGTGGTCTCCATCGCCGCCGCCGAGGTGACCCGCACCGCCCGGCTGGCTCTGCCCTTACTGGGCGCGGCGCAAGCGGTCTGCGCGATCACCTTTGAGAGTTCGGCGCTCCATACCGCGGCCGGCGTGGTCGCCGGCCTCGCCCTGATCGCCCTGGCCTTCCGACGCGGTCCGGTGCGGGCGCGATATGGCGACTGGAGCCGTCGTATCCTCTAAAGCGCCGCCCGCTGGGCGCGCGCGTCGCCTGGTGCGGCGGCTACGGGCTCGAGGGATTCGATATAGGCCACGATGTCCTGCATCTCGGCGGCGGTCATGTAGATGGGCGGCATCTCCCCGTGCCCTTCCCGAGCGATCTGCGCCAGGGACCGTTCGAGGCCGATGGACGTGTGGCGCATGCGCACGCTGGCGAAGGGCGGCGCCACCGCATTGGCGCTGTGACCGGACCCGTTCACGGCATGACAGCCCGCACAGGACCGGGTGACGAATTGCATCCCCCGCTCCGCCGCCGGGCTCATGGGCTGCGGCGCAACCGCCTGCGGGGTGGCGCAGGAGGCAAGCGCCCCGGCAAGGCTCAGAACAATCAGGGCGTCGCGCATGGCCGATCTCCGACGGGGTGGTCAGCGCATCCTAGACGAGCAGCTCGCCCTGACCGCCTCCGTAATCCTACCTAGGCGCCAAACCGGAATTTGCCGGCCAGGCCCGCAGGTGAATCCTCGATCCCGTCAGAGAGGAGCAACATCATGACGGGTCACGACCTTTATCTGGGCCTGGTGCTCGCCACCTTCGGCGCCTTCGCCCTCACCCTGTTCGCGGTCAGCAACTGGTCGAACAGCGGCAAGCGCTAGCTCGCGCCCTAACCGCCTCGGGTGCTCCAGGCGACCCACGCCGCCACCGCCACCAGCCCCAGCGCAAAGGCGCCTTGCACCCGGGGCGCACGGTCAGCCTGACCGACCCAGCCATAGGCGCGCGCGCCAAGGGCCACGATGGTCACATGGATCGCCACAGAGACCATCAGGTGGAGGGCGCCGAGCGCCAGGAAGACCTGCAGCGGGCGATCAGTCTGCGCCGGCGCGAAGCTCGGCAGCACCGCCACATAGAAGATCAGCGCCTTGGGATTGAGGACATTGGTCAGAAAGCCTCGGCGCACATCGCGCCAGTCGCCCATCGCCAGATCCTCGACATCTGACGACGCGCCAGAGCCCCGCCAGGTGTCCCAGGCCAGCCAGAGCAGATAGGCGACCCCGCCCCAGCGAAGTCCCTGGTAGAGTACGGGCTGAGCGACCGCCAACTGGGACAGGCCCGCCGCGGCGGCCACCATGTGGGCGGCGAGTCCAAGCGTCACCCCCAGGACGGTCAGCAGACCCGCCCACCAGCCGCGCCGGGCGCTGACCAGGGCGAGGTAGCCCATGTTCGGCCCAGGGGTCAGCTCGATCAGCACCGCGGCGAGCAGGAAGGACGCCCATCGGAATTCGTCCACTGATGCGTGTCTCCCCAGTCTTCAGGGCGCCCCGCGCCGCGCAAGGCCGCCTGCGGCCGTCTCACCCATAGCCGGTAAGCTTGCCAAGCGCCGCAGCCCCTTCTACCGCATGTCTCCATGCACTGGCTGACTTGGCAAAGCGTCGCAGCTCGAAGGTCCCCCTGGGCCGGCTATCTGTGGGCCGCCGGGGCCACCGCCCTGTCGGCCGCCCTCTATGTCGCCATCCTTCCGCTGGTAGGCGAGCGTACCGTCTATCTGATCTTCCTGCCCGCGGTTGTAGTCGGCGGGCTCATGGGCGGCGCCGGTCCAGGCCTGCTGGCGACCTTTGCGGGCATGGCCTGCGTCTGGGCCCTCGGAGGCCAAGCCACCTTCGCCGGGGCGGCCAACCAGGTCGACAGCCTGTTGTTCATCATCAGCGGCCTCGCCATCGCAGCGGCCGGCCACCACCTCCAGCAACGCACCGAGGAAGGCTCGCAGGCGATCCTGCACCTGGCCGAGAGCGAGGCCCGCCTCCGCTCGATCCTGGAGACGGTGCCCGACGCCATGATCGTCATCGACGATCATGGGATTATGCGGTCCTTCAGCGTCGCGGCCGAGCGGTTGTTCGGCCTGCGGGCCGACGAAGCGGTGGGCCGCAATGTCTCGGTGCTGATGCCAAACCCCTACCGAGAACAGCACGACGCCTATCTGCAACGCTACATGCAGACGGGCGAGCGGCGGATCATCGGCATCGGCCGCGTGGTGGTCGGCGCGCGCAAGGACGGCTCGACCTTCCCCATGGAGCTGGCCGTAGGCGAGATGGAGACCGCGGGAAATCGCTTCTTCACCGGCTTCGTCCGCGACCTGACCGAACGCCAGAGCACCGAACGCCGGGTTCAGGATCTGCAATCTGAACTGGTGCACGTCTCACGGCTGACCGCCCTGGGAGAGATGGCCTCGGCCCTGGCGCATGAGCTGAACCAGCCCCTGTCGGCCATCGCCAACTATATGAAGGGCTCCGAACGTCTGCTGGATGCGCCGACCCTCGATCGCGACAAGATCAAGGGCGCCCTGTCGAGCGCCACCGAACAAGCCCTGCGGGCGGGTCATATCATCCGGCGCCTGCGGGACTTCGTCTCCAAGGGCGAATCGGACCGGCGGATCGAAAACCTGCCCCAGCTCCTGGAGGAGGCCGGCGCCCTGGCCATGATCGGGGCCAAGGAGCGCGGCGTTCGCCTGGAGTTCCGGCTCGACCATCAGCTCAGCCTCGTCCTCGCCGACAAGGTTCAGGTTCAGCAGGTCCTGCTGAACCTGATGCGCAACGCCATCGACGCGATGGAGACCTCCCCGCGACGGGAGCTGACCGTCGCGACGCGGCCCGCGGCCGAGGACATGGTGGAGGTGGTGGTCTCCGATACCGGGCCGGGCATCGCTCCGGAGATGATGGATCAGCTGTTCCAGCCTTTCGTGACCACCAAACCGCAAGGTATGGGTGTCGGGCTGTCGATCTCGCGAACGATCGTGGAGGCCCATGGGGGGCGGATCTGGGCGGAGCCCAATCCCGACGGCGGTACGATTTTCCGCTTCACCCTGCGGGCCGTGCGGCGTGAGGAATTGGAGTCCGATGACTGAGTCTGTGGTTCACGTAATCGACGACGACGAGGCGATGCGGGACTCCCTCGCCTTTCTCCTGGACTCCGCCGGCCTGACCGCCTGCACCTACGACTCGGCCCAGCTCTTCCTGGACGCCCTGGAGACCGCGCCGCCTGGCGTCATCGTCACCGACATCCGCATGCCTGGCCTGACCGGGCTCGACCTGGTTCGACGGCTGAAGGCGCGGAGCTGCGCCTATCCCGTGATCATGATCACCGGCCATGGCGACGTGCCCCTGGCGGTGGAGGCCATGAAGGCCGGGGTCGTCGACTTCCTGGAAAAACCGTTCGAAGAAGAGAACCTGCTGGCGGCCATCCGGTCGGCCCAGTGTCCCGCCGCCGAGGTCAACGCCGATCCAGAGCGCGAGCGGGTCAAGACGGTGCTGGAGAGCCTGTCGCCCCGTGAGCACGAGGTGCTCGACGGCGTTGTCGAGGGTAAGCTCAACAAGGTGATTGCGCACGAGCTGGGCATCAGCCCCAGGACCGTAGAGGTCTACCGGGCCAATGTGATGTCCAAGACCGGCGCCCGGGGTCTGTCGGAGCTGATCCGCATGGTCCTGCTGGTCCGATCCTAGTCGGGGGTGGAGCCCCCCGGCCTTTGCGGTGGATCAAGGACGCGGCTTGTCCTGGCCCTAGGGTGGACGTTCCACACCGCTGATCTCCCGGCCCATGCTTCCTGATTCGCTCACCTTGATCCGCCCGGCGCCCATGGTCGTCCTGCTGGACGACGACGCGGCCCTGCGCCGGGCCCTCACCTTCTTCCTGGAGATTGAGGGCTACCGGGTGCGCGCCTGCGCCACGGGCGAGGAACTGGTGACCCAGGCGCTGCCTGACGCCGAGGCCTGCCTTGTCCTCGACTACCGCCTCGCGGGCATGTCCGGGCTCGACGTATTGCAGACCCTCAGGGACCGGGGTGTCAGCCTGCCGGCCATCCTCATCACCAGCAATCCGCCGCCGGGCGTCCGCGCCCACGCCGCGCGCCTGCAGGCCCAGCTGGTGGAGAAACCCCTGCTAGGGGATCTTCTGCTCGGCCACATCCACCGGATCCTGCCGCTCTGAGACGCCGCCTGACCGGGTCAGGCTCTAGGCGGCCGCCGCGCCCAGGCGACGCATTCGGGCGATCCAGCGCAGACGCCGCGCGGGGCTGGGCGACTCAGCGGGCCCCAGAGCCATCTCCCGCACCGGCCGCACGCCGGAAATCCACAGCAGCCCGCGGCTGACGCACTTCAGGCCATGAGCGAAGAAGACGAGCCGGAAGATGAAGCCCGGCATGCCCATGGTCACCACCACCCGGGCTGAGCGCCCGCCCAGCAGCCCCTTCACGCCCTTGGCCTCGCCCGGGGCCGCCAGGGCCAGCCCATAGCGAAACACCTGCTCGAGGAAGGCCTTGAACACCGCCGGCGGGGCCCCCAGCCACAGGGGATAGATCATCACCAGATGGTCAGCCTCGCGCACGGCGGCCTGGATGTCCTCAACCTCCGGCGTCACGGGGCCCAAGAAGTCGGCCTGGGAGGTGATCGGCGGCAGGGACAGGCCGCCGACCTCGATGCGCCTGACCTGGTGGCCGGCCGCTTGCGCGCCCTCCCCATAGGCGGTGGCCAGGGCCGAGCAGAGCCGGTCGGGATGGGGGTCCGGGTGGCCGTTGATCAGCAGGATCTTGCGGTGGGCGGTTCGGGTGTTCGTCATGGTCGCGCTCCTGGCGGGCCAGACTGCGGCAGCAGGTCGCCCCCTCGCCTTGACCAGGGTCAAGGACGCCCCCGCGATCGGGCGCCAGATAGAGGCTGGCCCCGCAAATCCGGGAAACTACTTAGGTAGCAGACCCGAATGTCGGGCGAAGGCGGCGCGGGCCAGGATGCGGTCATCGGCTCAAGGACCCCCGCCATGACCCTCGCCTACGCCCCCGACGCTCCCCTCGCCACCCCGGCCATCGCCCAGGTGATGGAACGCCTCGGTCTGCGGATGACCTTCGCCAAGGACGAGGAGATCTTCTGCCAGGATGAAGAGGCGGACCTGCTCTATATCGTCGTCTCCGGCGCCGTGCGAACCACCCGGCTGCTGAGCGACGGCCGCCGGCAGGTGGGCAGCTTCTACTATCCCGGCGATCTGGTGGGTCTGGAGACCGGCGACCTGCACCGCTTCTCCGCTGAAGCCCTGTGCGACAGCACCCTGCTGGTGGTCAAACGCTCGGCGGTGAAGACCTTCGCCGGCGACGAGGACCTGGACCGCGCGCTGTGGCAGGCCACCCGTCGCGAGCTGGAACGCACCCAGGAGCACCTACTGGTGCTGGGCCGCAAGACCGCCTGCGAAAAGGTCGCCTCCTTCCTGATGGACCTCGCCCAGCGCGACCGGTCCGAGCAGATCGCCCTGCCCATGGGCCGCCAGGACATGGCCGACTATCTCGGCCTCACCATCGAGACCGTGTCGCGGATGCTGACCCAGCTCCAGGGTGCCTCGGTCGTCGAATTCGACGGCTGCCGTCGCTTCCGCGTCACGCGCTGGGATGCGCTGGAACGCCTCGCCGAATAGGCCAAAAGCCGCACCTGTTCCCCACCGACCTGAGTCACAGCGCCCTGCGGAACTTCGCCGAGTATGCCCCGATGACCGTGCTCTACAATCCCCACGCCCCCGCCGACGCGCAGCTGATCGCCAAGTACGATGGCCGCGCCCCCCGCTACACCAGCTATCCCACGGCGGTGCAGTTCACTCCGGAGGTGAACGAGGCGACCTACCGCGCCTGGCTGGCCGCCCTGCCGGTGACCACACCGGTCTCGGTCTATCTGCACATCCCCTTCTGCGCCCGGCTCTGCTGGTACTGCGGCTGCAACACTCGGGCGGTGAACCGCCATGAGCCGGTCAGCGAATATGTGACCCTGCTCATGCGCGAGCTCTCCACCCTGGAGCAGGCCCTGCCGGGCAAGATGTCGGTGGGCGACATCCATCTGGGCGGCGGCACCCCCAACATGCTCAGCGTCGAGGAGCTGGCCACCATCTTTGGCGGCCTGCGGCATGTCTTCCACGTGGCCCCGGACGCCGAGATCGCCGCCGAGCTGGACCCGGCGGTCCTGTCGCGGGACTGGATCCGCGCGGCGGCCTATCACGGCCTGTCGCGGGCCAGCCTCGGAGTGCAGAACCTGGCGCCGGAGGTCCAGAGCGCGGTGAACCGCCAGGAGAAGTTCGAGGACATCGCCGAGTGCGTGGCGACCTTGCGCGAGGCCGGCGTCGCCTCGGTCAACCTCGACCTGATGTACGGCCTGCCCCACCAGACGACCCGCAACACGCTTTCTACCCTGGACGCGGTGCTGACCCTGCGCCCTGAGCGGCTGGCCCTGTTCGGCTACGCCCATGTGCCCTGGATGAAGGCCCACCAGCAGCTGATCGACGAGGCCGCCCTGCCAGGCCCCGCCGAGCGGCTGGAGCAGAGCCAGGCCGCCGCCGAGCGGCTGAAGGCCGAGGGCTACGTGCAGATCGGCCTCGACCACTTCGCCCTGCCCGGGGACACCCTGGCAAAAGCCGCCGCCGAGGGGACCCTGCATCGCAATTTCCAGGGCTACACTACTGATGCGGCCGGCACCCTGCTCGGCCTCGGCGCCTCGGCCATTGGCACGACGCCCGGCGGCTATGTGCAGAACATCACCGCCGAGCTGGGCTGGCGCCATGCGGTCGCCGACGGCAAGCTGCCCATCGCGCGCGGCGTGGCGGTCACCGACGAAGACCGCTTCCGCGCCGACATCATCGAGCGGCTGATGTGCGACTTCGCCGTGGATCTCGTCGCCGCCTGCGAGCGGCATGGGCGCAAGCTCGCCGATCTGCACGACGCCATCGCCCGGCTGCACGACTTCCAGCAGGACGGCCTGGCGACCTGGGACGGTCAGATGCTGAGCATCACCCCCCGCGGCCGGATGCTGGTGCGCTCGATCTGCGCCCTGTTCGACGCCTATCTGGCGCCGGACGCCCAGCGGCACGCCAAGGCGATCTGACGCCACCACGCCCGCTGACATTTCAGACCAAATGTCCTAGGTCGGTAGCCCTGGGTCATTGGCGGGGAGTCGTCCCATGAGCGTGTGCGTCCTGGGCGGCGTCAATCTGGACCATGTGGCGCAGGCGGCCGTTCTGCCCCGTCCCGGCGAGACCGTCGCCAGCCGAAGTCTCGCCCAGTTTCCCGGCGGCAAGGGCGCCAACCAGGCCGTGGCCGCCGCCCGCCTGGGCGCGCAGGTGCGCTTGCTGGGCGCCGTCGGCCAGGATGGCGCCGGCGACGTCATGTTGGACTTTCTGGCCCACGCAGGCGTGGATATCGGCGGCGTTCGCCGCGAGCCATCGGCGCCCACTGGTCAGGCCTTCATCACCGTCGATGACGCCGCGCGAAACATGATTGTGGTCGCCGCCGGGGCCAACGCCCTCTATGGCGCGGACGCGGCGAGCGCCGCTGACCTCGGCAGGGCCGGCGTGATCCTCACCCAGTTCGAGGCCACTCTGGCGGCCATCGAGACCATCTTCACCCGACCAGAAGCCGCAGGCGCCCTGAAGATCCTCAACACCGCCCCGGCCCTTTTAGACGGCGCGCCGCTGCTTGCCCTGGCCGACATGCTGATCCTCAACGAGACCGAGCTGGCGAGCTTTGCGGGCCTGGACGCCGAGCCGGCCGACCCTGAAGCCGCCATCGCCGCAGCGCGGTCGCTTGCCCGGTACGGTCAGACGGTGCTGGCCACCCTGGGCGCTGCAGGCGCCGTTGCGGTGCGGGGAGACGAGGTGTTTCGGGTGGCGGGCCTGCGCCAGCAGGCGGTGGACACCACCGGGGCCGGCGACTGCTTCTGCGGCGCGCTGGCCGCGGGCCTGGACCGGGGCCGCGCTCTGCCAGCCGCCATGGCCTTCGCCAACGCCGCGGCCGCCCTGTCGGTCACCCGGGCTGGGGCCGCGGCCTCCATGCCCACCGCCGCCGAGGTCGAGGTGCTGCTGGCGACGACCTGATCATCCCTAGTCCGCAGCGGCCTCACCGATGGCGGCGCGGCGGTACTCCCGGGGGGACTTGCCATAGGCGCTGCGGAAGGCCCGGCTGAAATGAGCCGAGCCGTTGAAGCCCCAGCGGAAGCAGATTTCCGAGATCGAGAGCTGGGCGCAGGCCGGGCTGGCGAGATCGGCGCGGCAGCGCTCCAGCCTGCGGCCGCGCACATAGCCGGTGAAGCTCTGCCCCTGGCCGGCGAACAGCTTCTGCAGATAACGCGGCGAGACCCCGTCCTCATCGGCCACCCGGCGCAGGGTGAGCTCCGGCTCGGCCAGCAGCACCTCGATGGTCTGGCGGACCCGGTGCATCTGGACGGCGCGGGCGCCTTCCGCCCCACCCCGCGCGGCCGCCCCGCCATCCTGGGCCAGACAGGCGACCAGGAATTCGGTGAGCGCCAGTTCGACGGGACGAAGCTGATCGGAGGTCAGCTCATCCAGAGATTCAGCAGTCGCTCGCAACAGGCCTGAAAAGACGTGATTAATCCCCTGCCCTGCCGCCAGATGTCCGAGGCGCAGGGCCGAGGGCGCCAGCAGCCGGTGGTCCAGGGCCACCCGCGGCGCGGTGATGAACAGCAGGCGGAACCGGGTCTCCAATCTTAGCCCTGCGGCGTGCCCCGTCGGGCCATAGACGATGTCACCGGCCGCCATGGGAATCTCGCGGACCCCGTCTAGCAGCGTCGCCTCCCCCTCCAGCAGGACAGCCATCCAGATGGCGGCGGGCTGGTGGGGATTGCGGCCGGAAATCTCCTGCGGCGTCGAGGCCACCACCGAAAACTCCACCCCCATGGGCGAGGTCAGGCTGGAGACCTGGGCATGGAAGGCGCCTTCTGCTGGCAGGTCGCCCACGGGCAGGCGCAGCCGCTCCATGGCCTCGCGCCAGGCGTCCCGGCGCTCCGGCTTCAGATAGGCGTCGGTGGTGAACTGCCAGGCCTTCAAGGTCGGCGCCTAGGTCGGGTCACGCACGCTGCCCTTGGCCGGGAAGATGCCGCGGGGAATGCGCACATGGATGCCCTGGGTGCCGTCGACCACCTGGGTGATGGAGAAGTCGGCGGCCACGCTCATCAGGGAATAGGCGTCGTTGCGCGACAGGCCCTGCTGCTCGGTGAGCAGGCCCAGCATGTCGAGGGAGGCGTTCTTCATGGCGCGGTTAAGATCCGGATCGAAGCCATGGACAATCCACCAGTTCGGCGTCTCCAGGAGCGGCGACGGAAAGGTGAAATCCTTGCGCAGGACGATCTGCATCAGGACGTTCAGCGAGGCCTCGATGGCCGTGCCGCTGATCTCTCCGTCGCCCTGGCTGACATGGGGATCGCCAATGGAGAACAGGGCGCCATCCACCTGCACGGGGTAGTACATGGTCGCGCCTGCGCCGATGCGCCAGTTGTCGATATTGCCACCGTGCAGACCTGGCGGAATGGTGCTGACCCGGCCATTCACATTGGGCGCGACGCCGGCCGTACCCAGGTGCGGCCGCACGGGCACCCTAACGCCGGGCAACGCGCCCTGGCGGTCGCAGACCGGACAGTTGGTGATGGTTCCGGGCGTCAGATACTTGCCGGGAAAGTCGTAGGCATAGAGCGCGCTGGCGGTCTGGGCGTTGGCGTCCAGCTCATAGATGGTCACCCGCTCCTTCTGGTCGAACTCGTCATAGAGGTGACCCCAGTTGGCGGCGAGGTTGGAGCCGTAATTGCAGCGCGGGACCATGCGCAGATAGCGCACCTCCAGCATGTCGCCAGGCTCGGCGCCTTCCACATGGATGGGCCCCGTCATGATGTGGACGCCGGGATTGCGGTCAGCCTCGGGAATCTCGCGGAAGATGGCGGTGACCGCCTCGTCCATCATCAGTTCGGGATCATCGCCCGCATGGTGGGTGATGGCCTCGGCCTGCACCAGGTCGCCGCTCTTGATCCTCAGGGCCGGGCCCCGTGCGGGATCGAAATAGCCCCAATGCACGGTCTTGGACGTGGCGTTCAGGGTGTGCAGGGCGCCCGGCAGGGTGTCGGCCCGGGTCTCGGTCGGCTCGCAGATAAAGGCCATGGGACGTCCTTGGAATGTCGTGGGATCAGGCGGCCTGGGCGGCCGGGCGGCTGTCGAGCATCACCGTGGTCATGCTGAGCGAGCCGTGCTCGATGTGGTCGGGGCCGAAGACGGCGCGGTCGCAGGGCATCCGGGCGCCCAGTGCATAGAGCAGCGGCCAGTAGTGGTCGGGCGTCGGCACCGAACGGCTGGCCGCCTCGCCGAACGCCTCATAGGCCACCGCCACTTGCGGCTCGTCCTGAGCGATGGCGGCCTTGATGTGGTCGTTGAAGGCTGCGGCCCAGTCGAAGGCCGGGCGGTGGCGGGCGCCCCAGTCCATGGCCGGCAGGTTGTGGACAATGTTGCCGGTGGCGACGATCAGCACGCCTTCGTCGCGCAGGGGGGCGAGCTTGCGGCCCATCTCATAGTGCCAGGCCGGTGGCTTGCTGGCGTCCATCGACAGCTGCACCACCGGCACGTCGGCCTTGGGATAGGCCTTGCACAGCACCGACCAGGTCCCGTGATCCAGGCCCCAGCCCTCGTCCTGCGCCACGGGCAAGGGCGCCAGCAGCTCGGCCACGCGCCGCGCCAGGGCCGGATCGCCGGGCGCGGGGTACTGGACGTTGAACAGGGCCTGGGGGAAGGACGCGCCGAAGTCGTGGATGGTCCGCGGCTGGGCCATGGCGGTGACGCCCACCCCGCGGGTCAGCCAGTGGGCGGAGACGCACAGGATGGCCCTGGGCTTGCCGATCGACTCCCCAATCGCCCCCCAGGCCGCGGTGGTGTCGTTGGTCTCGATGGCGATCATCGGGCTGCCGTGGCCGAAGAAGACCACCGGCAGGCGTTCGGCCGGCCCGCTCATGCCGGGACCTCGGCGCGGGGCCGGGCGTCGGCGCTCATCGCCTTCCAGGTCTGCTGATAGCGCGGCGTCAGCCAGCGGTTGAAGGCGATCTGGGCGCCCTCCTGCCAGGAATAGCGGCCCCGGATGGCGAAGCGTGAGCGCAGGCCCGCCTGCACCAGGCCGTCCACATGCAGGTCCTGGGCGATGATGGCGCTGGCCGCGGCCATGTTCATGGCCAGCTTGTGCTCAAACGCCGGGTCCTGCATGGCGCCGGGCGCAAACAGGAGGCCGGTGTCCATCTCATGGGTTTCAGGCCCGTCGGCCCGGACGATCAGATAGATCACCATGTCGCTGGTCACCACCAGGGACAGGGTCGGCGGGATGTTGGCGAAGGTCATCCGGCTGCGGTCCACCTCGGTCAGCTTGGGGAAGACCGGCAGCAGGGCCTTTTGCGTCACGTTGAAGCTGGCGTCGGGATGCAGGGTGCCGTTGAACCGCAGATAGCCGGCCGCGCCTTCGGCGGCTTCGGGAAAGACCGACTGGGCGCTGGGGACGAAGTCGTGCAGCGGCCCCTGGTGCAGACGGCTGGCGTGGTAGCCGTCATTGTTGTTCTCGAACATCACCTTCCAGTTCCAGGGGAGCTTGGCGGCGGGGTCGGGCCGGGGTCCCTCGGCATGGGAGAGGTCGTAGCCGGCCAGGGCGGCCTCGATCTCGGTCAGGCGCGGCGCCAGCGGGGCGGCGTCCAGGTCGAAATTCACGAAGACGAAGCCCAGCCACACCTCGACCTTGAACCTCGGCAGGGCGACCTTCTTCTTGTCGAAGCCGCAGGTCTGCTCCATGGCCGGCGCATTCACCAGCTTGCCGTCCAGGCCATAGGTCCAGTGATGGTAGGGGCAGACGAAGCCGCGGGTGTTGCCGTGGCCCTCGGCCACCAGCATGGCCCGGTGTTGGCAGACCGAACTCATGGCCACCAGCTCGTTCTTGCGCGTGCGGGCCACCACGATGGGCTCGCCGATGATCGAGGTGGTGAAATAGTCCCCGGGCGTCATCACCCAGGACTCGCGGCCCACGCAGAGCCATTCGTGGTTGAACACCGCCTCCTTCTCGAACTCATAGAAGCCGGCGTCGACGTAGCAGGCCGGCGGCAGGGTCTCGGCGGTCTCAAACCCCTCCATGGAGGTGGACAGCCCGTCGAAGAAGGCGTCGTTCAGGAGGTGCGCGCGCATGCTTTTAGACCCTCGGCTTCCGGTTCGGTCGAGGCCTTGACGGTAGGCGCCACGGTGGGGGCGGTCTTGCACCAGCGCGCACGAGAACTTGGCCGGCCAGCGGTCAAAGCGCCTGATCGCCTCCTTTGCAGGCGGCGGTGATCAGGGGCTGATCAGCCGCCCAACCGCCGGCTCGGGCGCTGGCAAGCAAATGTGCGCGGATGGACAAGACCGCCGCGCCCCTGCCCGGCTAAGGTCGTTGCCACACAGCCGGAGCCAGCGCCGATGACCACCGCCGTCCAACTCAAGACCCGCGAGCTGAAGCCCGGCTTCGGCGCCGAGATCCTCGATGTGGACCTCGCCCAGGCCGACGCCGACACCCTGGCCGGGGTGGTCGACACCTTCCACCGGCACGGCGCCATCCTGCTGCGCGGCCAGGACATGACGCCCGCCCAGCTGGTGGAGTTCGTGGCCCTGTTCGGCGAGCCCGAGGACCACACCCAGAAGCAGTTCACCCTGCCCGGCCACCCGAAGGTGTTCGTGCTCTCCAACCGCGAGGTGGATGGCAAACCGATCGGCGCGCACAATGACGGCGTCGGCTGGCACACCGACTATTCCTACAAGGCCCAGCCGGTCATGTGCACCATGCTCTATGCCGTGGAGGTCCCGGCCGAGGGCTCCGACACCCTGCTGGCCGACGGCTGCGCCGCCTGGAACGCCCTGTCGCCCGAGCGCCAGAAGGAGCTGGACGGCCTACGCCTGCACCACTCCTATCAGCACTTCATGGCCACCCGGGAGTTCGGCCGCCAGGAGCTGTCGGATGAGCTCAAGCGCGACAATCCCGACGTGGAGCACCCCCTGATCCGCACCCACCCGGCCGATGGCCGCAAGGCGCTGTGGCCGTCCACCGGCACGGTGACCGAGGTGGTGGGGATGGAGAACCCCAAGGGTCTGGAGCTGGTGGACGAGCTGGTGGCGTTCATGACCAGCGAGCCCTTCGTCTTCCGCCACAAGTGGCAGGTGGGCGACATCCTCATGTGGGACAACCGCTGCACCCTGCACACCGGCACCCTCTACGACGACACCAAGTATTTCCGGACCATGCATCGCCTGTGGGCCAAGGGCGACGCCCCCTACTGACATGACACGCACCTGGTTCATCACCGGCGTCAGCGGCGGCCTCGGCCGCGCGCTCGCCCTCGCCGCGCTGGACGCCGGCGACATCGTGGCCGGCACGGTCCGCAAGGCCGCCGACCGCGACGCCTTATCCGCCTTGGGGCCGAACGCCCACGGCTTTGTCGCCGATGTCACCGATGAGGCCGCCGTCGCCGCCGCGGTGGCCGGCGCCGAGGCGCTGTCCGGCGGGATCGACATCCTGGTCAACAATGCCGGCTACGGCCTCACCGGCGCGGTGGAGGAGACCAGCCTGGATGAGGCCCGCGCCCAGTTCGAGGCCAATGTCTTCGGCCCCCTGGCCGTGCTGCGCGCCGCCCTGCCCGGGATGCGCGCCCGGCGCTGCGGCCACGTGATCAACATCACCTCGGTCAGCGGCCTGGCCGCCTGGTCGGGGACGGGGATCTACTGCGCCAGCAAGTTCGCCCTGGAAGGCCTGGGCGAGGCCCTGGCCCAGGAGGTGGCGCCGCTGGGGATCAAGGTCACCAATGTGGCGCCCGGCGGCCTGCGCACCGACTATGCCGGCCGCTCGCTGACCCGCGCGAGCGAGGTGATCGCCGACTATGCCGACACCGCCCACATGGCGCCCAAGCTGCTGGCGCAATACGCCGGCCAGGAAAGCGGCGACCCGGCGAGGGCCGCGGCCGCCATCCTCAAGATCGCGGGCGCCGACGACGCGCCCCTGCACCTGCTGCTGGGCGAAGACGCCCTGCACTACGCCATGCGCAAGATGGGCCAGATGACCACCGAGATCGGCGACTGGGCCGGCCTCTCCACCAGCATCGGCTTCCCCAAGACCTGACGGGCATCCCCTTGACCGTCAGCCCCTCCCCGCCGCGGCCGCCGC
>TARA_R100000935_G_scaffold58564_2_pt1 | contig 25757 bp, 18 predicted proteins | sample TARA_R100000935 | Tara Oceans TARA_R100000935 (sample SAMEA2621502) | marine metagenome | biome: marine biome (ENVO:00000447); feature: surface water layer (ENVO:00002042); material: "saline water (ENVO:00002010), including plankton (ENVO:xxxxxxxx)" | depth 5 m
GAAGATGGTCTATGGCGGCGAGGTCCTGACCCTCTATCAGCGCCAGGAGCCCCCATGATGATGGATCGACGCCGCCTGATCGCCAAGGCCGCGGCGACCCTGGCCCTAACCGCCTGCGACAAGCCACCGCCCTCCCCGGTCCGCCTGGCCCAGGGGGTGGTCTGGGACACCTCAACCCGCGCCTTCAGCCATCTGGACCGCCCGCTGGACGTGGTGCGGAGCTGGGACTTCGCCTCCGGTGACGGCGACTTCACCGCGACTGAGGCCGAGTTGAATCACAGACCCGGACGGGGTCTGGAGGTCGTCAGCCTGTCGGCTGATCCGCAGCTGAGGTCGCCGGCGGGCCTCGCAGTGCGTGGTGCTGCCGCCCCCCTGGTCCTCGTTCGATTGCGCCGCATGGTGATCGCCGGTCCCTGGGACGGGGCGCTCTATTTCTCGACGTCTCGACATGGAGAGTCGGCCGACTACATAAACCTGCCGCTGGTTCCCCCCGCCCCAAACGACGAAGACTGGTCGATCCTGATCTATGATATGGGCCGCCCGGCTCGCGGCGGGCGTGAATGGCGGCGCAGCGAAATCTCGCAGATTCGCCTTGATCTGGACGCCGCGCCCGGGGGCGTGACCCTGATTTCCCACATCGCCCTGGCGCGCGCCCTTTAAGCTGGACAAGGATGGCGCCCCTGGACGGGGACGCGGTCGCCCGGTCCGAAAACACGCGGAGAGGCGGAGATGGCGAGCGCGGTGCTGGGGGTGGAAGACGCCAGCTTCTACTATGGGGCGACGCGAATCTTCGAGGGCGTCACCTTCGCCCTGGACGCCGCGCGCACGGCGCTGGTGGGGGAGAACGGGGCGGGCAAGTCCACCCTGCTCAAATGCCTGACCGGGGAGCTGGAGCTCAATAGCGGCAAGATCATCCGCTCCCGCGGCCTGAAGGTCGGCTATGTGCCGCAGGAGGCGCCCGAACATCTGCTGGACCTCACCGCCCGGGAGGTGCTGGCCGCCGCCCTGCCCGAGGATGGCTCGGAGGACTGGCGCATCGCCGTGCTGCTGGACGAGTTCGAAATCCCCGTCGAGCTGGCGGAGACGCGGTTCTCGGCCCTCAGCGGCGGCTGGCGGCGTCTGTTCCTGATCGCCTCGGCGGTGCGGCTGGCCGAGCCGGACCTGCTGATCCTTGATGAGCCCACCAACCACCTGGACCTGGCCAATATCAACCGGCTGGAGCGCTGGCTGGCGGCCGAGCGGCGTCTGCCGATGCTGATCGTCAGCCACGACCGGGCCTTTCTCGAGCGCACCACCAGCCGGACCGTGTTTCTACGATCGGACGGGGCGCACAGCTTCGCCCTGCCCTTCGTGGCCGCCCGCACCGAGCTGATGGCCCGGGACGCCGCCGAGGCCGCCCGGCGCAAGCTGGAGGCCAAGGAGATCGCCCGGCTGGAAGCCGTCGCCGCCCGCTATCGACAGTGGGGGGTGCTGAACGACAAGTTTCACAAGCGCGCCAAGGCCACCGAGAAGCGGATCGCCCGCATCGAGGCCGGCCAGAGCGAAACCCATGTGAGCCGGGAACGCCGGCTGGAGCTCGGCGAAGGCGAGATGGACGCCAAGGTCGCCCTGCGCCTGTCCGGCGTCACAGTGACTACGCCGGACGGACGCGAGCTCTACCGCATCGACCGGCTCAATGTGGCGGTGGGAGACAGGATCGCCGTCCTGGGCGTCAATGGCGCGGGCAAGTCCATGCTGCTGAATGCGCTCGCCCACGCTTGGGACCCGGCCCAGTCTCATTATGACGGGGCCGCCCCCATCCGTTTCAACCCGGCCATCCGGATGGTCTATTTCGACCAGGCCATGCGCGATCTGCCGTTGAAGATGAGCCTGTTCGACTATGTGGCCAGCGCCGAGGCGGCGACCACGACCCAGACCAACGCCCTGCTGGCCAAGGCGGGCTTCTCTCACGCCCGGGTCAGCGGCCCCATCGGCGACCTCAGCCACGGGGAGCGGGCCCGGCTGATCTTCCTGCGGCTGAAGCTCGCCAAACCCAACCTCTACCTGCTGGACGAGCCCACCAACCACCTGGACATCGAAGGCCAGGAAGCCCTGGAGAGTCAGCTGGAGGAGGCCGAAACCACCTGCCTGTTCGTCTCCCACGACCGCCACTTCACGCGCACGGCGGCCACCCGGTTCCTGGAGATCCGCAAGGGCCGGCTGATCGAGGTCGAGGGGCCGGAGGCTTTCTTCGATTCCCAGTGAGGGCCACGCCCTCTAGTAGCCGGGCCGGCCGAAGAGCCCTCTGCGGCTGGGCGGCGGGGGCGGCGGCAGGGCGACCGGCGCCCCGTCCATCTGATAGCCGCGCTCGTAGCCGTCATGGGACCAGCCATAGGCCGGCGCGCCATAGGCCGGCTGGCCATAGGCGTCGGGCGCGGTGAAGGCCTGCAGCGGGCCTGCGCCGAAGGACTGGCAATAGAGGCCCTGGGGCTGGGCGTAGGGGTCGCACTGGTCTGTGGCGTAGAGATAGTTGGGCGCCAGGGCCGGCCGGGTCTGGCTGTCGAACAGCAGGCCGCCGCGGGGGCCGCCCCAACGGTTGTGCTCGATCACCGGCGCGCCGCCGGCGAAATAGCCGCCGTATTCGTCGCCCCAGATGGCCGATTCCCGCACCACCACCTCGCCCCAGTCGGAGATCACGCCGCGCCGGGCGCGGACCCGGCTGCGGATCAGCTCCAGCTTGGCGCCCCGATCCACATAGAGGCCGGTGATCCAGCCGCCCACATAGGAGTTGCGGACCACGAGCTTGCCCCCGCCGCTGCGCAGGCCGCGGACGGTGACGCCGGTGGAGCCCGGCAGGGTTCCGCCCTCGGCCACCACGCCGACCTGCAGCAGGCGGCTTTCGCCGGCCGCCGGGGTGATGTCGAGGCCCCGCACATCGGCGGCGATGCGCACCTGAGCGAAGTCGAGGGTGGCGGTGTCCACCAGGACGGCCGCGTCATTGGTGCGCGCTTCGATGGTGCTCTGGCGGCCGATCAGTCGGCCCCCGGACACGAAGATGGCCGCAGCCTCACCGGCGTAGCGGACATAGGTGTTCACAAGCGCAATCTCGGCGTCGACCGCCTCGATACAGGCGCTGCGCCCACCCTGATCGGCCTCGATCACCAGGTCGCGGATCTCAACCCCCCGTGTGCCGGGGGCGACGCGGATGCAGGGCGCGCCGGCCGGGGGAGAAAGCTTGGCGGGCTGGGAGTCTGGCCCGGTGGCGAAGGCCGAGCCGCTCTCGCCGATGATCGTCACTGGCCGGTCGATATAGAGGGTTTCGCGGCAGACCCCGCCCCGGGCGCGGATGAACAGCACGCCGCCGTCGGCCAGGGCCCAAAGGGCGTCGGACACCGGGTAGGGCCCGAGATTGGGATCGGCGCAGTCGATGCTCAGGCTGTTCAGATAGCCGCCTTGCAGCGGCGGATGCGGCCGGCTGGGGTGCGGATGGGGCCGCTTGGGCTTGTGGTCGGGCTTGCGCCACTGGTTGGGCCGGTAGGGCGAGCGCAGGGGCGGGGTGATCAGCCCGCCGAAATTGGGCCGGATCTGCGCATCGACCCGGGCGTCGGGATAGGCCTGGGCCGGCCCGCCCAGAGACAGGGCCAGGACCGCGAAGGCCGCGCCGATCAGGGGGAGCAGGCGGCCGGGCCGCTGAGGTTGAGCAGTCACCGTCTTTGCCCCTTTGTCAGGTTCGCGGCGCGCGGGAGACCTGAGCCAGGAGCTCGCGCAGCCTTTGAGCGGAGGGTTTGAAGCCGGCCAGCGCCGCATCGATCTGATAGACCACGGCGCTCGCCTTATCCTGGTCGGCCACTCCCTCCATGCCCAGGGAGAAGAAGGTCGACATGGCGTACTTGGCCTCGGCGTTGCCCTGCCGATCAGCCTGGGAGAACCAGTAGAAGGCCCGGGCGTAGTCCCGCGGGACCCCCACCCCTTCGGCATACATCACCGCCAGGGTCAGCTGGGAGCGGGCCTGACCATTGACCGCGGCGTACTGGATGGCCCGCACCTCTTCCAGGCTGGACAGGCGGCCGGTGGCCGGGCGGCCCAGCATGGCCTGGAAGGCTTGCACCTCGGTGGTCGACAGGCTGGCCTTGGTCGCCGCCGGCTTCTCAGTCACCCGCAGGAAGGCCAGGGCGTGGCCCACATGCACGAAGGGCAGCTCGTCGACCCGGGCGAGCGCCAGGGCCTCGGCCTCGCCGGCCCGAACGCTCTCGTCAGAGAGGGGCACGCCGGATTCTGGCGCCTGGGGCGGATAGAATTCGAAGGGTGGCGTCCAGCGCTTGGCCTTGGCCTGGGCGTCGGCGCCCAGGGAGGCCCGGCTGGTGGAGGAGCGCTCAAAGTCCTTGAGCATGACGAAGCCGGCCACATCCCCGCTCTGGGCGGCGAGATAGTTGAACAGGTAGACGTCGACATCATTGCGGGTGAACAGGGTCGCCGCGGCCGGCGGCCTCGGTCCCTTCAGGGTCCGCGGGTCGATGGGGGAAGTCTCCACGGGATCGCCGAAGGGGCCAAAACCCACATCATGCAGCCGCGCCAGGGTCCGGAAGCCGGGCGCGCCCTGGGTCGACAGCACATAGATCACCCGATCCCGAACGTCCTGGCGTTCCTCCGAGCTCATGCGCTCCAGCAGACGTTCCAGCGCCCCATAGGCGCCCAGGCGCTCGGCTTCGCGGCAGTCCTGCAGCCGGCCGTTGCGGCGATGACCCTGGCCGCCGGTGACGATGGGGGCGAAGCCGTCGGGATTGGAGAGGGCCAGCTGATACCAGGTGGCCGCCTCCACGGGATCAAAGATCTTGCGCGCCTCAGCCTCCGCGCCGCCATAGCGGCGCGCCAGATCGATCTGGGCGAAGAAGTCGCCGGCGAAGGCCTGACGGCGAAGGGCCCGGATTTCCTGTTCCTGGGCGTTGAAGGCCTGGGTGGTGAGGAAGGTCTGCGGGCGCGGACAGGCCAGACCGGCCGCCGCCCCCGGCCCCTTGGGCCCCGGTTCGCAACCCAGCAGCGGCACAAGGGCCATCAGCACAGCCAGGGTCATCCCCTTGCGCAGGCCTTCGTGCAGCAATAGGTCCGGCGATGGGACCATGGCCCGTTGCTCCCCCACGTTCAGAGCGCGTTAACCATAATTTGGACCTGGGCAGTAGCGGTCCGAGGGGCAGTCCTGTCAAGCTTGGCCGAAAGCTTGACCAGAGAATCCCGCCCATATGTCACGGCGCTGTCTTTTCCCGTTCAGGGAACGCGGTTTGTCCAGCTTTCGCCTTAGTCCCCACGCCAAGCTGCCGGTCGGGGACGCTCAAAATGCAGGGAGCGCGCACATGGCGCCGACGGCGATTCGCAATCTTCTCACCCTCAGCCTGGCGGCGCTGATGGCTGCGCCGCCCCTGGCGAGCGCCGCGCCGACCCGAGTCGTGGACGGCGAGCCGACCGCTGCGGCCTGCGCCCACCTGGGGTTCCGTCAGCCTGACCCCCGGAGGATGTGGAGCCGCGCGCCGTCCGGCACGGCCGCTCCGATGCCCGCCATGGCCGCGCCGGCGCCACCGCCACTTCCCGCCCGTCCCACGATGGTGTTTGGAGAGCGCCTTGCCGCCTCGCCCGCCCCTTCGCCGCCGCCAGCCGTCGACACCGAACGCTATCCCGAGGCCGCCGCCAATCCGGTCAAGCGGACGGCCGAGGACCCCGTCTCCACCTTCTCCATCGATGTGGACACCGCCAGCTACGCCAATGTCCGACGCTTCCTCAATGACGGGGAGCGGCCGCCCACCGACGCGGTCCGGGTCGAGGAGCTGATCAACTATTTCGACTATGGCTACGCCCCGCCGACCCGCCGGGATACGCCGTTTGCGGCCCATGTCGCGGTCGCCCCCTCCCCCTGGTCCGACCAGCGGGAGATCCTGCACATCGGCCTGCAGGGCTATGAGCTGCCCGCCGCGAGCCGGCCGCCCCTGAACCTGGTCTTCCTGATCGACACCTCAGGCTCGATGGAGAGCGCCGATCGCCTGCCCCTGGCGCGCAAGGCGATGAACGTCCTGATCGACCAGCTGAGACCCCAGGACCGCGTCGCCATGGTGGCCTATGCCGGTTCGGCCGGCGCGGTCCTGGCGCCCACCGACGGCCGGCAGAAACTGATGATGCGCTGCGCGCTCACCGCCCTGTCGGCGGGCGGATCCACCGCCGGCGGCCAGGGGCTGGCGCTGGCCTATGAGCTGGCCCAGGAGAACTTCGACCCCGAGGCGATCAACCGAGTGATCTTGATGACCGACGGCGACTTCAATGTCGGCCTGTCGGACCCGGCCCGCATGGAGGACTTCGTGACCGAGAAGCGCCGGTCAGGCGTCTATCTGTCGGTCTATGGCTTCGGCCGCGGCAACTACAACGACCAGATGATGCAGACCCTGGCCCAGAACGGAAACGGGACGGCGGCCTATATCGACACCCTTGCCGAGGCGCGGCGCCTGTTCCTGCGCGACCTGCCCGCCGCCATGTTCCCCATCGCCCAGGACGTGAAGATCCAGGTGGAGTTCAATCCCGCCCGGGTCAGCGAGTACCGCCTGATCGGCTATGAAACCCGGCTGTTGAACCGGGAGGACTTCAACAATGATCAGGTGGACGCTGGCGAGGTGGGGTCTGGCGCCTCGGTCACGGCCCTCTACGAGATCACCCCGGCTGGCGCGCCGGGATCGGTTGATCCCCTGCGCTATCAGGCGGAGCCCCGCGCCCAGGGGCGGGGACAGGAACTGGCCTTCATCAAGGTGCGTCATCAGCCGCCGGGGGGCGGGACGTCTCAGTTGATGACGCGCCCGGTCACCAGCCGCGACCGCTCCCCCAGCCTGGCTTCAGCGCCGGAGGCGACCCGCTGGGCGCTCGCCGTGGCGGCCTTTGGCCAGAAGCTTCGAGGCGATCCCTGGGTCTCCGACGGCTTCGACTGGGCCCAGGTGGAGGCGCTGGCCCAGGCCGCCCGAGGTCGTGATCCCGACGGGGATCGCGCGGAGTTCGTGACCCTGGTGCGCAGCGCCGCCGACGCCCATGTGAGGCCTCAGGGACACTGAGGCCGCGAGGATCAAAACACCCCGACCGTCCGTTGTGTCCCCAGGCAGGGCTGGTGTGTGACGCGAGGAAGCAAGGGTGTTTCAGGATCAGGCTACGGAACAGATTTCAGCGGTCTGGCGCGGTCGCGCGGCCGCGCCGTCCGGCCGAGATCAGGCCTTCCACCTCCTCGATGTGACCATGATGTACGCGCCCCGCTCCGGCGGGGTGAAGCGCTACCTGCTGGCCAAGCGCGCCTGGCTTTCGGCCCACCGCCCGGACATTGCCCACACCATCGTCGCGCCCGGCGCACGAACCCGGCAGTCGACGGGCGGCGACGTGACCATCGCCGCGGCTCGCCTGCCCTTTGGCGACGGCTATCGGATGCCGGCCAGCCTCACCAAGTGGTCTGACGTCATTCGCCGGCTGGACCCTGACGTTATCGAGGCCGGCGACGTCTTCGTGCCCGGGCTGGCGGCCCTGGACGCCGGTCAGATGCTGGGCCGGCCCGTCGTAGGCTTCTGCCACACCGACGCTGCGGCCCTGGCGGCCCTGCACCTGGGAGAATGGGCCCGGGCGCCGGCGCGCCGCCAATGGGCGGAAACCTTCGCACGCTTTGACGCCGTGGTGGCGCCCAGCCGGCACATGGCCGGCCGGCTCGCGGAGGCCGGCGTCAGCGATGTGATCGTCCAGCCCCTGGGTGTTGATCTGAACCGCTTCCATCCGCGATTGGCGGACCGTCCTGGCCTGTTTCGGCGGCTGGGCCTGGCGCCTGACACACGACTGCTGGTCTTCGCCGGACGGGCGGCGCGGGAAAAGAACATCGAGGCGATGATCGAGGCGGTGGAGCGCCTGGGCGATCCCTATCGCCTGCTGCTGGTGGGCGCCGGTCGGGACGCGCGGCCTTCCGATCAGGTGATCGCCCTGGACTATGAGCGCGACACGGGCGCCCTGGCGCGCATCGTGGCCAGCGCCGACGCCTTCCTGCACGCCAATGAGAACGAGCCCTTCGGCCTGGCGGTGCTGGAAGCTCTGGCGGCGGGGACGCCCGTGATCGGCCCACGTCGCGGCGGCGTCGGCGAGTTGATCGACGAGGCGGTGGGCCAGCGGGCGCAAGGCGTCGGCGCGGCCCATCTGGCAGAAGCGATCGAGGCCCTGTTCGCCCGGGACCTGGGCCTGGTCTCGCAGTCGGCGAGACGGCGGGCCGAGGATCAGCACGGCTGGAACTCGACCTTCGAAGGCCTGACCGACCTCTATGCCGGCCTGGCGGGGGATATCCCCCAGCCCGGCGCCCTGGCCCTAAGCGCCTAGGGCGGGATCAGTTGGGCGGGACGCCAGGTGGCCATCCCGCCCTTCCGTCGTCTAGCGGCCGGTGGGCAGATCCTTGAACGCCACATCCTTGTCCACCCGGATGTCGCCGGGCAGGCCGAGCACGCGCTCGGCGATGATGTTGCGCAGGATTTCGTCGGTGCCGCCGGCGATCCGCATGCCCGGCGCCGACATCAGCGAGGCCTGGAAGGCGCCGCGCAGGGGAGCGAGCGACGGGTCGTTGATGATCCCGTACTGATCGAGCATCTCCACGGCCGAATTGGCCAGCTCCTGCATCTGCACCGCCGAGATGATCTTGCCGATGGAGCTTTCCGGCCCAGGGGTCTCGCCCTTGGACAGGGCCGTCATGGTCCGGTTGCGAGTGTGCTTGAGCCCTTCGGCCTGGACGTACCAGTCCGCCAGCTTCTCCCGCAGGGCCTGGTCCTTGATCGCCGCGCCGCCGTCGAGGCCGGGGGTCTGGCGGGCCGATTCCAGGAAGGCGCTCCAGCCGGCGCCCGAGGCGCCGCCCACGGCCAGACGCTCGTTCATCAGGGTGACCAGCGAAACGCGCCAGCCGTCATCCACGGCGCCGAGCCGCTGGCTGTCCTTGACCCGCAGGTCGGTGAAGAAGACCTCGTTGAAGCCCGAGCCGCCGGACATCTGGTGGATCGGCCGGACCTCGACGCCCGGATCCTTCATGTCGATCCAGAACATGGTCATGCCCTTGTGCTTGGGCGCGTCCGGATTGGTGCGGCAGATCACGATACCGAAGTCCGAGAACTGGGCTCCGGTGGTCCAGACCTTCTGACCATTGATGATCCAGTCGCCGGATCCGTCAGGCGCGCGCTCGGCCCGGGTGCGGGCCCCGGCCACGTCAGAGCCGCCCGAAGGCTCGGAGAACAGCTGGCACCAGATCTCCTCGCCGCGGATGGCGGGGCCGACGAAGCGCTTCTTGGTGTCCTCGTCGGCGAAGGTCATCACCGTGGGCACGCACATGCCCAGGCCGATCTGGAACGGGTTGCCCGGGGTCGGGAAGGCGGATTCTTCCTGGCCGAAGATCACCTGCTGGATCGGGTTGCCGCCCTGGCCGCCCCATTCCTTGGGCCAGGTGATGCAGGCGTAGCCGGCGGCGGCCTTCTTGGCCTGCCAGGCCTTGGAGGCGGCCAGGCCGTCGCTGGATTCGCCGAGCGGGTCGGGTTCGCCCTCACGCTTCTTGGGCGCATTGGCGGCGAGCCATTCGCGCACCTGCTGGCGATAGGCGGCCTCTTCGGGGGTGTCTTTGAAGTCCATGGTCATGATCCCTTTCAGGCGGCGGCGTTGCGACGTTCGAGCTGGCTGACCAGCCGTTCCTTCCAGACCCGCGGCGCGCCCGCCACGAGGGAAAGCTGGCGCGAACGCCGGTAGTGCAGATGGCAGTCCATCTCCCAGGTGAAGCCGATGCCCCCATGGGTCTGGATGTTTTCCTTGGAGGCGAACCAGTAGGCTTCGGAGCCGGCGATCCGCGCGGCGCTGGCGGCCACCGGCAGTTCAGGCGCATCGGTGTTGAGCGCCCAGGCGCCATAATAGGCGTTGGAGCGGGCCAGCTCGTTCTTCACATAGATGTCGGCCAGCTTGTGCTTGATGGCCTGGTAGGAGCCGATCACCCGGCCGAAGGCGTAGCGCTCCAGGGCGTAGGCCTTGGCCATCTCCAGACAGCGGTCGGCGCCGCCGCACTGCTCGAAGGCCAGCAGCACCGCGGCGCGGTCGTTGATCTGCTCCAGCAGCTCGAAGCCCTGGCCGATCTCGCCCAGGCGCCGGACCGGCGCATCCTTGAAGGTCAGCCGCGCGGCGTCGCGGGTGGGATCCAGGGTCTTCAGCGCCTCGCAGGTCGCCGAAGGGTCAGTAAGGTCGGCCAAGTAGAGGCCGGGCTTGCCGTTCTCCTTGGCCAGCACAAGGGCGACGGTGGCGATGTCGCCATCGGTCACCGGCAGCTTGACGCCGTTGAGCTTTCCGCCTTCGACCGTGGCCTGCAGGGTCGAGGCGGTGGTGACGCCCGGCCCTTCAGACACCGCCATGGCGCCGATCACCTCGCCGGCGGCGATGCGGGGCAGTAGATAGGCCTTCTGCTCATCCGAGCCGGCCAGCATGATCCCCTCGGCCAGGAAGTAGACCGTGGAGGCGAAGGGGATCGGGGCCACGGCGCGGCCGAGCTCCTCGGCGATCACGCACAGCTCCAGCCGTCCCAGGCCCAGGCCGTTGTACTCCTCGGGAATGGCCGCGCCGAGCCAGCCCTGCTCGCCCACCGCCTTCCAGAGATCCTCGTCAAAGGACTTCGCGTCCTCATCCAGGACCTTGCGCACCCGGCTTGTGGGGCACTGGGCCTCGAGGAACTTTCGCGCCTCGTTCTTCAGAAACTTCTGGTCGTCGGAAAAATCGAAATTCATGCCCGTCTTGTCCCGCCGTGTTCACGGCGTCTGCGTTTCCCTGGAAACCCCACCATACGCATCGTAGCCGGCGTGGAAAGATTGACCTCGCGTCAAGGATTTCAGGGTCTTATGGGCGGAAATCAGTAACGGTGGGTGCGTATGGCCAAGGCTGTCTTCCAACGTAATCAAAAGGTGTGGGTCGAAAGCGTCGGCGCCTGGGCTGTGATCGAGAAGATCGTGCCTGTCTGGGCGCGGGGATTCGACGAGCCCGTGCGGGTGACCTACGACGTGGGCCTGGGCCGCGATTTCCACGCCCACGAGCTGCGGGCCGAGCAATCGAGCCACGAACTCGTGAACGACGACGAGCCCAGCTGGCGTCTGCTGCGGGCCCGCAACAAGTGGCAGCAGCCCGACGACTGCGCCCATCACCCCTATCCCGGCACCTATCCTGTGGTGGTCACTGACGCCAATGACTGGGGCGGCTGGCGGGTGCCCGGCGCCGAATATGATCGCGACCCGCTCAAGATCGAGTTCCAGGCCCGGCTGATCACCTCGTCGCGGCGGCTCTTGTCCATCGCCCGACACCTGGCGTCGATGGTGGACGAGTCGCCGGAGGACGCCCCGCCGGAAATCCGCCGTCTGGCGGAAGAAGCCCGCAAGGTCGACCGCTTCCTGCAGCAGATTCCGGCCGCGGGCGAGGCTGCGCCGGAGGTGGCGGAAGACGCCGCCTGAACCTTCCCGCCCTGCGGCCCCTGGCGAGGGACCGCCGGCGGGTTTACATCGGTGACATGCGCACCGAAACGCCCCAGCCGATCCGCCTGTCCGACTATCGCCCGCCAGCCTATCTGGTGGACGAGATCCATCTGGACTTCGACCTGCAGCCCAGCGCCACCCGGGTGAAGGCCAGGCTCAGCCTGCGCCGCAACGGCGACCACGCCGAGCCCCTGGTCCTGAACGGCGAGCGGCTGACGTCGATTTCGGTGGCCATTGACGGGCGGAGGCTGGCGGAGGGCGACTACGCCATCGACGCCGAATATCTGACCATCGCCGAGGTCCCGGCGGCGTTCATCCTGGAGACCGAGGTCGAGATCGATCCGGCGGCCAACACCTCGCTGGACGGCCTCTACATGTCGGGCGGGCGCTTCTGCACCCAGTGCGAGGCCGAGGGTTTCCGCAAGATCACCTGGTTTCCGGACCGGCCCGACGTCCTGGCCCGCTACACGGTGCGGATGACCGCGGACAAGGCGTTCCAGCGCCTGCTGTCCAACGGCAATCTGATGGAGTCCGGCCAGACGCCGGACGGCCGCCACTACGCCGTCTGGAACGACCCCTTCCCCAAGCCCTGCTACCTTTTCGCCCTGGTGGCCGGCGAGCTCGACGTGCTGGAGGACAGCCTCGTCACCATGAGCGGGCGCAAGGTGGACCTGCGGATCTATGTGGATCCGGGTATGTCCGAGCGCGCCGTCTACGCCATGGACGCCCTGAAACGCTCCATGAAGTGGGACGAGGAGGCGTTCGGCCGCGAGTACGACCTCGACCTCTTCATGATCGTCGCCGTGCGCGACTTCAATTTCGGCGCGATGGAGAACAAGGGGCTGAACATCTTCAACTCCTCGCTCCTGCTGGCCGATCAGGCGACCGCCACCGACTTTGACTACGAGCGGATCGAGAGCGTCGTCGCCCACGAGTATTTCCACAACTGGACCGGCGACCGCATCACCTGCCGCGACTGGTTCCAGCTGTGCCTGAAGGAAGGCCTGACCGTCTTCCGTGACCAGAGCTTCTCGGCCGATATGCGCGGCGCCGCCGTCCAGCGGATCAAGGACGTCAAGGCCCTGCGGGCTCGCCAGTTCTCTGAGGACCAGGGGCCGCTGGCCCACCCGGTGCGGCCGTCGAGCTATCTGAAGATCGACAACTTCTACACCGCGACCATCTACGAGAAGGGCTCCGAGATCATCGGCATGCTCAAGACCCTGATCGGGGCCGAGGCGTTCCGGAAGGGCATGGACCTCTATTTCGACCGCTGGGACGGCCACGCCACCACAGTGGAGGCCTTCATCGAGTGCTTCGCCGAGGCTTTGGGCCAGGACCTGACGACCTTCTTCGACTGGTACGAACAGGCTGGCACACCCCGGGTCGACATCCGGCGCACCTACGACGACGCCGCCAAAACCCTGAAGCTCGAGCTTACCCAGACCACCCCGCCGACGCCGGGCCAGCTGAGCAAGAAGCCCCTGCCCATCCCGGTGCGCCTGGGCCTGCTGGACGGGGAAGGCCGGACGCTCGCCTTCGAGCGGGACGGTCAGGCCGTTGACGAGACCGTCGTGGTGCTGGACGCCGCCAAGGCCAACCTCACCCTGACCGGCGTGGATCGGGAGCCGGTGCTCTCGGCCCTGCGCGGATTCTCGGCCCCGGTGGTGCTGACCACCGACGCTGCGCCCAAGGACCGCTACGTCCAGCTGGCCGCCGATCCGGACCTGTTCAACCGCTGGGAAGCCGGTCAGGACCTGGCCCGCGACCTGATGCTGGCCCGCAGCGCCGGAACCCCCGACGAGGTGGGCGAGGAACGCTACGCCGAGGCCGTCGGTCGCGCCCTGTCGGACCAGGCGGCCGATCCAGCCTTCAAGGCGCTGCTGCTCTCCCTGCCCAGCGAGGCGGAACTGGCGCTCGCCCAACAGCCCGCCGATCCCGCCGCCATTCACCTGGCCCGCAACGCCCTGCGAGGCCGGCTGGCGGTGCATCTGGCTGAGGAGTTGGGACGGCTTCATACGGGCCTGCAGGATCTGGGGGAGTTCTCCCCCGACGCCGCCGGGGCCGGCCGCCGGGCCCTGCGCAACATGGCGCTGGATATCCTCGCGGTGGATCCCCATGCCGAGAACGCCGAGCGGGCCTATGGCCACTACGAGGCGGCCGGGAACATGACCGACGCCATGGGCGGCCTGTCAGCGCTGATGCAGATCGGCGGGGAGCCCTTCGAGAAGGCCCTGGCCGACTTCTACGAGCGCTGGAAGTCTGAGCCCCTGGTCATCGACAAGTGGTTCGCCCTCCAGGCCCGGGCGCCGGATGAAGGCGCCCTGGGGCGGGTGCTGGGCCTGACCGCCCACCCGGCCTTCGATCCTAAGAACCCCAACCGCCTGCGGGCCCTGGTCGGGACCTTCGCCGCGGGAAATCCCGCGCGCTTCCACGACGAGAGCGGGGCGGGCTACCGGTTCCTGGCCGATCAGATCCTGTCGGTGGACGGCTACAATCCGATGACGGCGGCCCGCCTGCTGGAGCCCCTGGGCGGCTGGCGGCGCTACCGCCCCGATCTGGGCGGCCTGATGCGCGCCGAGCTGGAGCGGATCGTGAGCCACGAGGGCCTCTCCAAGAACGTCTACGAACTGGCGTCCCGGGCCCTGGCGCAGGACTGAGGCGCCGGCTCTCCGGGCCCGTCGCCCCCCGGGCGTCGCCTTTGCGACAGACGCGACCGTATGACTCGTGACGTGGCGAGTCCGCCCGCCTAGACTCTGCTTCGCGGGTGACTCGGATTTGAGGGTAAGGGAGCGGCGGGCTTGGCCGGACGCGGAGGCAAAAGCGCGGCTCGGACCCCTGGTCAGAAGCGCGGCGGGGAGGCCAATCCTGGCTCGCGGCCGCCGCCGACCTTCGCCTTTGCGCGTCTGGCGATCCTCACCACCCTGCTGCTCATGGCCGTCTACACGGCCTTTGCGGTCGCCCGGATCGACAGCGAACCCACCCAGATGAGTCAGCGGGGCGTGGTCCTGCCCGGAGAGGCCCAGGCCCTGGCGGCGCGCCTGGACGCCGAGGCCGCCACCCTGCGCGGCGGGGTGCTGGCCGCGCGCGAATTGCTTGAGACCCGGCCCGCCAATCCGCTGGAAGCGGCCGAAACCGGCCTGCGGGTGGCGTCAGGATCCGCGAGCGCGGTCATCATCCTGAACGGCGCCGAGGCCGTCGCCATCGCCGGCGAGGCCCCCGCGCTGAACTGGGACGCCCTGGCCGCGCAGACCGACCGGGCGCCGCGAGAGGTCTGGTTCGGGACAGGCGCCGCCGAGGGGGCCGGCCCGGTCCTGCTCGCCTCGGCGACCGCCGCAACCCCGGAAGGCCGGCGCACCATCATGGTCGTCGCCGCCCCCGCCCGGCTCGCCACCCTGCTGTCCAAGGCGCGGATCGGCGCGATCGTCTCGGCCCGGGGTCAGGTCATCAGCGCGGTCGGAGCCGGCGGGGTCGCTGAGGCCGATAGCCTCAGCGCAGCCTTTGAACTGACTCCCAGCGAGCTGCGTCCCGGCCGCCTGACGCGAGCGCTCGGTCCTGACGGATCTGGGCTGCAGATCGCCGCCTATCCCTCCACCGAGGGAGCCTGGATCGCTGTCGTCGGGACCGAGGCCGACCCGCTGGAGATTCTGTCGGCCCAGGAGCAGCTGGGCTGGGTGCTCATCCCCCTGGGCGTGGCCTTCCTGCTGGGACTGCTGCTGTTCACCCAGAGCCGCAAGGTCGAGGCCGCCCAGCAGGCCTTCTACGATAGCGAACAGCGCTTTCGGATGGCCGTAGAGGCCGCCCGTTGCGGCATTTGGGAATGGGATCTGACCACCGATGAGGTGTTCCTCTCCGACGTCACCGGCGGGATGCTGGGCTGGGGCGGGGGCGGCGTGGTCAGCGGTCAGGACGTGCTGGACCGGGTGTCTCCCGATCACCGGGAGCGGGTGCGCCAGGCCCTCTCCACCGCCGCCCTCTATGGCGCCTTCGACGTGTCATTCCGGGTGCCCGGCGCGCCCGGAGAGCGCCCCTTGTGGGTGGACGCCCGCGGCCAGGCTTTCGGCCGGGCGCCCGAGGGCGGGTTCGCCCGGATCATTGGCGTGGCCCTGGACGTCACCGAGGAGCGCATGGCCCAGGCCCGCGCCCAGGCGGCGGAAAACAGGTTGCGGGACGCTATCGAGAGCGTGTCGGAGGCCTTCGTCCTGTGGGACCGGCATGGCCGCCTGCTGATGTGCAATCGCAACTATCGCAGCGTCTTTTCCCTGGAAGCCCGCCTGCTCAAGCCCGGCGCGGCCCGCGATCAGGTCAACCGCTTCGCCCAGCTGGCCATCAAGCGCCAGGCGCCGGCCATGGACGGGCAGCGCGGGGTGCGGGAGGCGGAGCTCCATGACGGCCGCTGGATCCAGATCTCCGAGCGGCGCACGGCCGAGGGTGGGCTGGTGATGACGGCGGCCGACATCACCGCCATCAAGACCCAGGAAGAGGCCCGTCGGGTCAATGAAGAGGCCCTGCAGAAGGCCGTGGTCAGTCTGGAGCGCAGCCAGGAGCAGCTGTCGGAGCTGGCCCGCAAGTACGAGGCCGAAAAGGTCCGGGCCGAGAGCGCCAACACCGCCAAGAGCGAGTTCCTGGCCAATATGAGCCACGAGCTGCGCACGCCGCTGAACGCCATCAACGGCTTCTCCGAGATCATGGTCGGCGAGATGTTCGGCCCCCTGGGCGACCCCCGCTACAAGGAATACTGCGGCGACATCCTCTCCTCGGGCCAGCACCTGCTGGCCCTGATCAACGACATCCTCGACATGTCGAAGATCGAGGCCGGCAAGATGAACCTCAAGTTCGAGCCCCTGACCCTCGAGGATGTGGTCGAGGACGCCGCCCGCCTGGTCCGCAACCGGGCCGACAGCGCTGGCCTCGCCGTGGATCTGGAGTTCCCCCGGGACCTGCCCGAGGTGGAGGCCGATTACCGGGCCATCAAGCAGGTGCTGCTCAACCTGTTGTCCAACGCCATCAAGTTCACTCCGCGGGGCGGCCGCATCACGGTGCGCGCCGACGCCCGCCCCGACCCTCAGGGCGAACGGGTGCGGATCACGGTGCGCGACACCGGCATCGGCATTGCGCCGGAAGATCTGGCCCGCCTGGCCCGGCCCTTCGAGCAGATCGAGAACCAGCACTCCAAGACCCAGCAGGGGACCGGCCTGGGGCTGGCCCTCACCAAGTCCCTGGTGGAGATGCATGGCGGCGCCCTGGACATCCGCAGCGCGCCCGGCGAGGGCACGACCGTCGGCTTCTCGCTCCCGGTCCGCCAGGGCGAGCCTCAGCAGGCGCCGGTCCGCCGCACAGGGACGGCGGCCTGAGCCTAGGGCTGACCACCCCGACCTTCCTCTCGATCACCGCGCCCATCACGGCCCTCATGCCGCCGCGGGGGCGGCCGGGACAGGGCCTGGGCCAGGGCGCGGCGCTCCTCCAGGCTGAGGTCGGCGGCGAAGTCGACCACACGGCTTTCAAGCCGGCTGCGGGCCTCGGCCTCGATCAGCTGGGCTTCAGATAGCGCCTCCCGGACCGCGGCAGGATCGTAGGGGTCGGCGGCGACGGCGCTCCAGGCCTCACGTCGGGCCTCCCCGGCCCGCATCAACGAGCGGCGTACGTCCCGGGCCTCGCCGCGCAGGGCCTGGCGATAGTCGTCCTGGCGCGCTTCGGGCAGGGCGGCGGCGGCAGAGAAGATCGGCGGCGGGCCCGGCCGCATGGCGTTCGCCCGCCCCTCGGACATCCGAACCCCGATCACCAGGCCGCCGACAACCGCGCCGATGGCGAACAGATTGACCGCCAGCGACACGAAGAGGGCGATGGTCAGGCTGCGCTGCGACATCAGACGTCTCCCACCAGCTCGACATCCAGGGCGTCGTAGGCGCTGACCGCGGCGCTGATCACCTCGAGTTCGCCCACCGGGGCGACGGCGCCGGAGACCACGACCCCGGCCATCACGCCAGCCGCGCCGGCGGCCATAAGCCCGGCGCCCAGGCCGGTGCGCCACATCCAGCCCCGCCAGGCCGCCCCGCGCCGCGGCGCCGGGGCGCTGGCCAGGATCGCGGACTGCAAGGCCTGGCTGGCTCCCGGCGCGCGCCAGGAGTCCAGCGCCCAGTCCAGATCGCTCTCGACCGCCAGACGGGAGGCCGTCGCCCCAGGTTCGGTCGCCATCAGCAAGGCTGCGGCTTCACGCTCCACCTCGGGCCAGCGTGAGACATCTCCGCCATAGGCCTCCGCGAGGGCGGCGAACCTGTCCAGGTCCATGATCGGTCCTTCCTTCATTCCGGCGCCCTCAACGCATGTCCGCCAGGGCCAGGCGCAGAGCGCGCCGGCCCCGCGACAACAGACTTTCCAGGGCCTCGACGCTGACGCCCATCAGGCCTGCGGCCTCGATATTGCCCAGCTCTTGGTAGTGGCACAGCACCACAGCCTCCCGCTGACGGTCGGGCAGCCGGACCATGGCCGCAGCGACCCGCCCGCCCACATCGGCGGCCTCCAGGCCCCGGTCCGGGGCCGGCCCCTCGTCCATCTGTTCCGGCGGCGTATCGGTCGGTATCTCGCGACGTCGGCGCAGGCGGTCGTAGCAGAGGTTCAGCGCCACCCGGTGCAGCCAGGTGTCGAACCGAGCGGCCCCCGGAACCCATTTGGGCGCCTGTCGCCAGGCGCGCAGGAACACCTCCTGGGTCACGTCCTCGGCCTCGGCGGCGTCGCCCAGCATGCGCACGGCGAGGCCATTGATCCGTGACAACTTGCGGCCCATCAGGGCGCGCACGGCCGCAGGATCGCCCTGGGCGACCCGGCCAAGCAGCTCGTCGTCGGGATCGTGCGCAGCGGTCAAGCGTCACCTCGCCCGCGCCAGAGTCCGCGCCGTCAGGGCTGAAGACCTCACCTGCGGCCACACGCGTGACCTTGCAAGTGACGCGGCCGCCGCACCGTCGGTCCGGAGGCGAGGGTCGGCGGGGATTGATCCATGGAAGACGACCTCGGGGCACGGGCACATGAGCTTCAACGGACCACGCGGAGCATTCCGTCGCTCAAGGTCGCACCAACATTTCATAGGCCCCACGGGCGGCCTTGCGGGCCGCCTCAAGCCGCGGTCGCACCTTGCGGAAGTCGCTTTCGCCTGCGGCCCGCGCCATCAGCCGGCGGAAGGCGGTCGGCTCCAGCGAGGGGTCGGCCCCCTCCTCCAACGCCACCTTGATCAGCTGGGTCAGGTTCTGTTGCAGCCGCCAGGCGTCCTCCAGCACATCGAGAGGCTCGACGGCGCCCAGGCCCGCGGCACGGAAGGCGGCCAGCGCCCGGGCGGTGTGAGGATGGAGCGGCCCCCCCTCGGCGGCGTGGGCCAGCTGCAGGAACTGGGCGGCGAACTCCACATCCACCAGCCCGCCCCGGGCGAGCTTCATATCCCAGACATCCTTGGCCGGGCGCTCCTTTTCCAGCAGGCCGCGCATGGCCCGCACGTCACGGGCCAGGACCGTGCGGTCCCGCGGACGACGCAGGGCCGCCTCGATCAGACCGGTCGCCGCTGCGGCGAACTCCGGGGTGCTGGCCCAGACCACCCGGGCGCGGGTCAGCGCAAGCAGCTCCCAGGTCTCGGCCTCCCCGGCATAGTAGGCCTCGAACGCCGACTGGCTGACCGCCACGGGGCCCTGGGTGCCTGAGGGGCGCAGCTGCATGTCCACCTCGTAGAGACCGCCCTCGGCGGTGGGCAGCGACAGGGCGGCGATCAGGCGCTGGGTGAACCGGCCATAGAAGGTTTCGGCCCCCCATCCCTTCAGGCTGGACATGGCCCGGGGGTCGTCGGCCCGGTAGAGGGTCATCAGATCCAGGTCGGATGTGGCGGTCATTTCGCGCGACCCGCACTTGCCGAGCGCGACCACCGCCACCTGACCGGGGAAAGCGCCCCCCAGCCGTTCGGCCTCGGCCAGGGCGGCGGGCGCAAGCGTGCGGATGCAGAGATAGGCGAGATCGGCGAAGCCGCGGCCCACCCGCTCGGCGCTGGCCACCCCGCTCATGACCTGGACGCCGAGCCGGAAGGCCTGTTCGCGATGGACCCGGCGCACCGCGTCCATGGTCTCCTCGAACCCGTCGGCCCGGGATATGGCCATGGCCATCACGGTCTCGTCCTCGGCCGGGTCAATCTCGGCGAAGAAATCCCCGTCGATCAGGGCGTCGATGGCGGCGGGCCGTCGGGCGAGCGTCGCGGCCAGCTTGGGCGCAAAGGCCAGGACCTGGACCAGAAGCTCGAACAGCTGGGGATTGGCCAGGAACAGCGACTGGATCTGCACCCCCGATGACAGGCTGGCGAAGAAGTCGCTGAACCGGTTGAAGGCCGCATTGGGCGCGCCGGTGGCGTTGGCCGCCTCCAGCAGCCGCGGGGCCAGCCGCGTGAACAGCTCGCGGCCCCGCTCGGTGCGGGTGGCCGGGATGCGCCCGTGATGCCAGGCGCGGATGGTCTGGGACACCTGCAGCGGGTTGTCGAACCCCATGCGGACCAGGGTCTTCAGGGTCGCCGGGTCGTCGTCCACCCCGGTGAAGATCAGGCTGCCGAAGCTGGACGACAGGGGCTCTTCGTCCGGAAAGAGCTCTCCGTACCGGCGGTTGACCGTCTTCAGCACCTCGGTGACGGCGGCGTCGAAGGCCTTGACCTTGTCATGGCCAAACAAGGCCGCGACCCTGGCCCGCTCCCCGTCGGCCTCCGGCAGGCGGTGGGTCTGTTCGTCGGCGATCATCTGGACCCGGTGCTCGACGGCGCGGAGCACATGATAGGCCCCGGTCAACTCTTGGGCGGCTTCGGCTGTCACGTGGCCGGCATCTGTCAGGGCCTGCAGGGCGTCCAGGGTGCGCATGCCGCGCAGTTCCGGATGGCGGCCGCCGAGGATCAGCTGCTGGGTCTGGACATAGAACTCGATCTCACGGATGCCGCCCCGGCCGAGCTTCAGGTCGGCGCCCTTGGCCGCCAGTCGGTCGTCCACCTTGTGGACATGGATCTGGCGCTTGATCGAATGGATGTCGGCGATGGCGGCGAAGTCGAGATTCTTGCGCCAGATGAAGGGCGAAAGCTCGGCCAGGAAGGCTTCGGCCCGCGGCAGGTCGCCGGCGCAGGGCCTGGCCTTGATGAAGGCCGCCCGTTCCCAGTTCTGGCCGACGGTCTCGTAATACTCAAAGGCGGCGTTGACCGAGACGGCCAGCGGCGTCGAGGAGGGATCTGGGCGCAGCCGGAGGTCCACCCGGAAGACATAGCCCTCATCGGTGCGATCATGGATCAGAGCCGCGACCGCCTGGGTCAGCCGCACGGCGAAGGCCCGAGGCTCCACCCCCTCGCAGACCGGCAGGCGCTCGGGCTCGTAGAAGACCGAGACATCGATGTCGCTGGAATAGTTGAGCTCGAAGGCGCCCTGCTTGCCCATGGCCAGGCAGAACCAGCCGGGCGCCGGGCCTTCGGGGCCCTCCCCCACCGCCTTAAGCCGGCCGGCCGCCACCTCGGCTCTCGCAGCGACCTTCAGGGCGGCCGCCAGGGCGGCGTCGGCGAAGCGGGTCAGGCCGCCAGTCACGGCGTCCAGGTCCCAGACGCCCCCGAGATCAGCAAGGGCGATCAGGAGATGGGCCTCGGCCTTCAGCCGGCGCAGCTCTGGCCCCGCCTCAGCGGCGGCCTCCAGGTCGCCGGCCGACCGGGTCCGGGCCAGCAGATCGGCGAACCGCGCATCGGGTTCGGCCTCGAGGATCGCCCGCAGCCTCGCCGGGCTACGGCGGGCGAGGCCAGACAGATAGGGGGATGCGCCAAACACAGGCGCCAGCGCCGGCCAGGCGTGCTCAAGCAGCGGCTCCCACCCGTCCCGGGCGGCGGCCGGGGCGATCATCTCCCGGGTTCGTTCGGCGGCCTTGCCGTCGGCCACAGGGCCGCAGGGGGTAAGCGAGTCAGCAAGCGAGGTCATGGACGCAGTCTGGGGGGTCAGGCGGGCCTGTGGCAAATCTCAGGCCGGCGGCAGGATCACCGCCACTCGCAGACCAGGGCCGATCTCGCCGACCTTGCCGGGCCCTTCCGACAGCTCGACGCGGCCGCCATGGGCCTCGGCCACGGCGGCCACCAGGGACAGTCCCAGGCCCGCGCCCGGCAGGTTGCGGCTGTTCTCAAGCCGCACGAAGCGCTGCACCACCCGGGCCCTGTCTTCCTCTGGCACGCCAGGGCCGGTGTCGGTCACGGAAAACTCCACCTCGCCGGACGACCGGCGGCGGACCCGCAGCATGATGGCGCCGCCCTTGGGGGTGTACTTGATGGCGTTGTCCATGAGGTTGGCCAACGCCTGGGCCATGAACTCCCGGTTGGCCCGGATGCTCATCCCCCGGGCGAGCTCGGCCTTGAAGTCCAGGCCGTCATCCTCGCAGAGCGGCTCATAGAGCTCGCAGATGTCGGCGGCGAGATCGGCGGGGTCGAACAGCACCGGATCGGGCGCCGTCCCGGCCGCCTGCAGCCGGGCGATGGCCAGCACCGCCCCGAAGGTCTTCAGCACCCCATCGGTGTCGTCCAGGGCCTGGGCGAAGGCGGCCTGAGGATCGCCGCGACCTGCCTCCAGGTCGAGATACGAGGCCTCGAGCCGGGCGCGCAGACGGGTCAGGGGCGAGCGCAGGTCATGGGCGATGGCGTCGCCGGTATGCTTGTGGCCCGCCATGGAGCGTTCGAGCCGGTCGAGCATCTCATTGAGGCCCACGGCCAGCTCGTCGAGCTCGTCCCGCGTCCCGCGCACCGGCGCCCGGGCGGTCAGATCGCCGTTGCGCACCGCGTCCACCACATTGGTCAGGCCGGTCATGGAACGGCTGACATTGCGGCTGACCACCACCCCGCCCGCCAGGCCCAGGACGATGATCAGGGCGCCTGCGCCCCACAGGGCCCGGACGATCTTGACCACATAGGCCTCGTCCTCGGCGATGTCGGCCCCGACGAACAGGATCTCACCGCCGGACAGGCGCTCCTGGAGGCCGCGGGCCGGACGGTTGATCTCGCGACCCTGGACGTCGAATTCGGTCACCTGGAAGCTGGTCCAGGTCGCTTCGCCGTCGAACCCGTCCAGCGGAGACTCCTCGATGGAGCCGGAGATCCGCGCGCCGTCAGGCTTCATCAGCAGGTAGAGATAGGGCCGCTCGCTGGCCGCCCGTTCGATCAGGGCCTGGTTCAGCCCATCTGTCCCGGCGCGGACATAGGCGCTCTGCAGGGTGCGCATCTCGCGGGTGATCAGCTGATCGACCCGGCGCGTCGCCTCACCGGCCGTGGCGATGTAGATATAGGCCAGGAAGGCGCTGGCTGAGGCCGCGAACAGGGCCAGGAACAGCAGGGTCAGCCGGAAGGGCGTCGTGCGGAAGATGCGCGGCAGGCGCATGTCTGCGCCCCTTTACGCGTCGAGCCGGTAGCCCGCGCCGCGCACCGTCTGCAGCATCGGCCGGTCGAAGCCCTTGTCGATCTTGGACCGCAGCCGCGAAACGTGGACGTCGATCACATTGGTCTGGGGATCGAAGTGGTATTCCCACACCTTCTCCAGCAGCATGGTGCGGGTCACCGCCTGGCCGGCGTGGCGCATCATGAATTCCAGCAGCTGGAACTCCCGGGGCTGCAGGTCGATCTCCTGCCCCTGGCGATGGACGGTGCGGCCGATCAGGTCCATTTCCAGCTCGCCGACCCGCAGCAGGGTCTGGACCGAGCCTGTCTCCCGCCGCCGCGCCAGGGCCTCGACCCGGGCGATCAGTTCGGCGAAGGCGTAGGGCTTGACCAGATAGTCGTCGCCCCCGGCCTTCAGGCCGTCGACCCGGTCATTGATTTCGCCCAGCGCCGACAGGAACAGGACCGGCGTCTGGTCGCCTTCCCGACGCAGGGTCTCCACCAGGGTGACCCCGTCCATCTTCGGCATCATGCGGTCGACGATCATCACGTCGAACTCACCCTGCCCGGCCTCGCCGAGGCCGGCCTCCCCGTCGGCGGCCGATACGCACTCATGGCCGCTCTCGGTCAATCCGCGCACCATGACGGCGGCGGCCTCCAGGTCGTCCTCGACAATCAGAATCCGCATGCCCGCCCCCGTGACGCTTGCGTCAGCCTACTGCGCAATATCCAGCGGAAGGAAGAGGGTGCGGCCATCGCGGCTGACCCCGACCAGAACGCTGGGCCGACCGGCCTTGCGGGCGGCCTCGACCTCGGCGACGACATCGCCGGCGGCGGTCACCGCGCGGCTGTTGACCCGGGCGATCACATCCCCGCGGCGCAGACCCTTGCGGGCCGCGTCGGACCCGGAGGCCAGGGCGGTGACCACCACGCCGCGCACCTCGGCGGCGAGGCCGAAGCTGCGCCGGGCGGCGTCGTCGATGGGGGCGAGGGTCATGCCGAGCACTTCGGGCGCCGCAGGCTGGGCCGGGTTCTGGCCACGGGGCGTAGCCGACCCGCCGCTGTTGTCATTGGCGGCCAGCTCGCGCTCATTGGGCCGAACGCCGGAGCGCACCTGGATGGTGCGGCGGGCGTCGCCGCGTATGATCTCCAGCCGCAGGGTGTCGCCGGCCGAGGCCTTGGCCACTTCGCGCGTCAGCTCCGAAGAGGTGCGCACGGCCACGCCGTTCACCGAGATGACCACGTCGCCGGGCTGCAGTCCGGCCCGGGCCGAGGGGCCGCCAGGCACGGTGTCGGAGACGATGGCACCGCGCTGGTCGCCCAGGCCCTGGGCCTCGGCCATTTCCCGGGTGTAGTTCTGGATGGTCGCGCCGATATAGCCCCGGGTTACGCTGCCGCTGGCGATCAGCTGCTTGGTGATGGTGTCGGCGGTGGCCGCAGGGATGGCGAAGCCGATGCCCACAGAGCCGCCCGTGGTGGAGAAGATCGCCGTATTGACGCCGATCACCCGGCCATAGATGTCGAAGGTCGGTCCGCCGGAATTGCCGCGGTTGATGGGGGCGTCGATCTGGATGAAGTCGACAAAGGTCTCGCCGATGTCGCGGCCATAGGCCGAGACGATGCCCGACGTGGCCGTGGCGGCCAGGCCGAAGGGATTGCCCACGGCGATGACCCAGTCGCCGACCCGCGGGACCGCATCGTTCTCGAAGCTCACAAACGGATAGTTGCCGCCCTTGACCTTCAGGACCGCCAGATCGGTGGCCTCGTCGCGGCCGACGATCTCGGCCTCGAGCTCGCGCTCGTCCTTGAGCACGACCTTGATCTCTTCAGCGTTCTCGACGACGTGGTTGTTGGTGACGATGTAGCCGTCCGCCGAGATAAAGAAGCCCGAGCCGGCCGACATCTGGGTCGGGCCCTGCTGCTCCTCCTCGCCGTCCTCGCCGCCGCCCGGGGCGCGAGGAATGATGCCGAAGGGCAGGCCTTCGAAGCCGGGGATCTGGCGCAGGACGCTGGCGTCGGCCCGCGAGGTCACGTTCACCGAGACCACGGCCGGCGAGACCTGCTCGAAGATGTCGGCGAAGGACAGGGGCGCGCCCGGAGGCGGGGCGAAGACCGGCGCGGTGGAGGCGCGAATGACGGGCATGGACGGCCCGGACTTTTCAGCCAGGGTCAGGCCGACATCAGTGGCCGCCAGGGCGGCGGCGGCGACACCAATTCCGGCGACGGCGCCGAGCAGATATCCGGTCTTCTTGGAGGTCATGGGCCTTCGATTCCTTGCGGGCTCTTGGGGACATAGCACACCCCCGCCTTCCTCTAGCTAGGATGGATGCGCCGATGCGCAACCGATCTCAACTTACCAATTGGCAAGCAATAGAGGGAGTTCGCGGCGGCTATGAGGCCGAACCGCGGTCTTCGGGGCGATCATCGGCCAGGCGCGACAGGGCGGAAATCTCCGCCTGGGTGAGTTCGGCCTCGGCCGGCGGCGTGCGTAGGCGGCTGATCAAAAGACCCGCCCCGGCCAGCACCACCAGCAGCGGCGCCAGCCAGAGGGCCGCGTTGGCCCAGCTGAACCTGGGCTTGAGCAGCACGTACTCCCCGTACCGATCAGTGAGGAACCGGCGCACCTCGACATCGCTGCGGCCCTGGGCCACCTCCTGGCGGACGATGGCCCTGAGATCCTGAGCCAGCTCGGCGTTGGAGGCGTCGATGGACTCGTTCTGGCAGACCAGGCAGCGAACCTCCTTGAACAGGGCCCGCGCCCGGGCCTCCTGGGCGGGGTCGGCCAGGCGCTCGCTGGGGTCGGAGGCCGCCCCCAGGCAGAGCACGGCGCAGGCCACCACCAGCCAGCGGCCCAGCCCGTTCAC
>TARA_R100000935_G_scaffold1440_5_pt1 | contig 25561 bp, 24 predicted proteins | sample TARA_R100000935 | Tara Oceans TARA_R100000935 (sample SAMEA2621502) | marine metagenome | biome: marine biome (ENVO:00000447); feature: surface water layer (ENVO:00002042); material: "saline water (ENVO:00002010), including plankton (ENVO:xxxxxxxx)" | depth 5 m
ATTGCTTGTTTTCTGATATTTTTATAAATCTCGAACTTTTTCATAAGTACTGTTTGTATTAAAATGCCTCTTAGAGGCTTAGACTACGATTCCTATTAGGTAGGTAAAAATGCCTACTACTGCCCCAGCGATTAAAACAAATACAAGAACCCTTGTAATTCCTTTTTTGAGGTCTGTATTTTCTCCAAAGAAGTGTCCTGCATTAAACAGGAAACCAATTAGGAAAATTACCCCCAGAATGATGGGGAAAATGGTTCGAATGGTGTTTGATACATCATTAACCGAATTCTCAATACCACCAATTTGAGCAAAAAGTGATGTTGAGAGGAGGGCCAGGAGAGTCGCTAAATAGATTGATTTTTTCATAACGTAACAGTTTAAAATTATGTCTTGTTTTCGTTATTGGAAATTTACATATATTTGATTATAAATAACTGATAATCAAGTAATTGTGAATAAAATATTATTTAGTTTCGTTTAAATTCCGTTGCTATTATTTGGTATCAAATTCTATGAATTTTTGAAAGGAGGTTGTTAATAACCCAAAAATTGAAAATGAAAAAAGTCTTCAAAAACGTCAGTTTTGTCCTTTTGCTTCTAAAAATGTGTATCATTTTTGGACAGGAAATAGACGGTCAGGAAATAATAATCATTGATCCTGGACACGGTGGAATAGATTCTGGTGCAATAGGTCTAAATGGAATTCAGGAAAAGGATATTGTTCTAGATATTGCTTTGGAAATTTTAAACCTTATTGGGCAGTTGGAAAAGCCGCTTGAAATCTATTTGACTAGATATAGCGATACACTTATATCATTATCGGATAGAACTAAGTTGGCCAAGGTCTTAAACGCAGATGTGTTTATTTCCCTGCATTGCAATCATTCGGATAATCCGAATGCTAGAGGAATTGAAGTATATGTATCTAATAATGAATCACATTATTTAGATGATTCAACTTGGTTGGCTTTTCAATTGCAAGCTGCACTTAATAAGGAATTGGGATTTGAAAGTAGGGGAGTGAAGTTTGCTGATTTTCAGGTGCTAAGGGAAACTGCTGATTTTTGTCCGTCTGTACTTTTGGAATTGGGATTTTTAAGTAATAAAGATGAAGTAAGCTATATTTCAGATTTCGATAACATCCGAAGTATTGCATATACCGTTTTACAATCCCAACAAAAATATTGAAGTTATGAAAGACATTTTTTTAGAATTGACAAAGAGCTTAAAAGATATTGTAGAACAATTTATTTCTGAAGCGATTTTATTATATAAATCCTTCAGAAATTAGATTATTTCCGCATATCGACAACTCTTTTATCAGAAGTAACAAAACTAAAAATTATAATAAATTGATGTTTAGTATTTAAGTATTTGCTTAAATACGTAATTAATTATATATTTGTTTTTCTAAAACGGTAATATGAAACCTGAAATATCCTGTACACGAGCTGAAGCCAACCACAAACAGTTATTAAATTGTATGTCCACATTAAATAGTATGGAAATTAATTTTGAAAAAATATCAAAATTATTATCCATTTCAGGTAATGAGGTGCGCTTAAAGATTCTATTTCTCTTAAATATGGAAAATGAACTATGCCCATGTGATTTATCTGATATTTTAGATATGAGTGTTCCTGCAGTTTCACAGCATATACGAAAAATGAAAGATGCAGGTATTATAAGCTCAAGGAGAGATGGGCAAACCTTATACTATTCATTGAATGAGGATGAGACGGATATTCTGAATAGTATTTTTAAATCAATCAAATTAGAAAGAAAAATAGCGTAAATTTTATAATAATGAAAACAGAAAAAACATCAAAAAATGCAGCATATACTGGTTTGTTTTCTGCAATAGCAGCATCATCTTGTTGTATTCCACCGGTAATTGCTTTAATTGCTGGCGTTGGCGGCGGAGCATCAGCTTTATCTTGGATGGAACCCTTTAGACCTTATCTTATAGGATTGGGAGTATTGGCCATTGGTTATGCTTGGTATAATTATCTAAAAGCGAAAAAAGTAGAAGATTGCTGTGAATTAGATGCAACGCCAAAATGGTATCAAACCAAGGGGTTTTTAATAGTCATCACATTATTTGCGGCGGTTTCAATTAGCTTTCCATATTATGCCTATATCTTTTCTCCTGATAATAAAAAAGAAGTGGTTATAGTTGATCAATCCAATATTCAAACGGTAAACTTTGTTGTAAAAGGGATGACTTGTGCTTCTTGTGAAGAACATGTCAACCACGAAGTAAATAAGCTCAACGGAATTGTAAACTCAAAAGCGTCCTATGAAAACGGAAATGCAATAATTGAATTTGACAAAAGTAAAACCAATGAAACGGAAATTGAGAAAGCAATAAATTCAACAGGTTATAAAGTAACCGACAAAAAATAAATGGTGTTGTATGAAAGAATATGATGTTTTCATAATTGGTTCGGGAATGGCGGGAATGACCATCGCCAATAAGTGCGCCTCAAAAGGCCTGAAAGTCGGAATCACAGATGAATTACCTTATGGTGGTACTTGTGCTTTGAGAGGATGTGACCCAAAAAAAGTGATTATAGGCGCTACGGAAGTACGAGACTTTGCGAAAAGACTTAAAGGTAATGGTATTGATACCATACCTAAAGTCAATTGGAAGGACATAATGGACTTTAAACAATCCTTTGTGGATGAAATGCCACCAAAAATTGAAAAAGGATATAAAAAGAACGGTATAGATACCTTTCATAGTTCTGCAAAATTTCTGTCAGAAAACACATTAGAAGTTGGAAAAGACAAAATAAAGGCTAACAAAATTGTCATCGCATCGGGTTCCAAGCCACGAGTTTTAGAATTTGAAGGTGGTCATTTTGCCAAATCCAGTACCGATTTCTTGGATTTAGCAGAATTACCAAAATCTTTATTATTTATCGGTGGTGGATATATTGCTTTTGAGTTTGCGCATATCGCAGCCCGATGTGGAGCAGAAGTTAGTATTGTTCATCGTGGAGAAAATCCCTTGGAAAATTTTGAACAGGATATTGTAAAACATCTTGTTTCTGCCACAAAGGAGTTAGGCATAAAACTCATTCTTAATACAGATGTTACGGCTATTAAAAAAGTGGATAAACAGTATCGAGTGCAAGGTAAATCTGCAGAGAAAACAGCATATTTTGAAGCTGAAGCTGTATTTAATTCCGCCGGCAGACCACCTGCAATATTTGATTTAAATTTAGAAAAAGCGAACATAGCATTTACCAAAAAAGGTGTTACGGTAGACAAATACCTTCAAAGCACTTCAAATCCAAATATTTATGCAGCGGGAGATGCCGCAGATACAGAAGGTTTGCCATTAACGCCAGTTGCAGTTTTGGAAGGTTATACGGTTGCTTCAAATATAATTAAAGGAAATTCTAAAGAAATAAGTTATCCGCCAATGCCAACGGTAGTTTTTACTTTGCCAACTATGGCTTCTGTTGGGTATACTGAATCGAAAGCAAAAGAGCTGAATTACAATATTCAGGTAAATTATAAAGAGGTCGGCAATTGGTTCAATGCTAAACGCTTGAATGTAGAAGAATATGCGTTCAAAACTATAATTGACGAAGAAACCCAAACAATTTTGGGAGCGCATTTAATCGGACCACATACAGAAGAAACCATAAATCTCTTCGCAATGGCCATAAAAACAAAGATGAAGGTTAAAGATATTAGAACAATGATTTTCTCATATCCAACAATGGCTTCGGACATACCACATATGCTTTAATAAAAAATTGAATGGAAACTATATTAAAATCAGAAATTACCTGTCCAGACTGCGGACATAAAAAAGTAGAAGATATGCCAACAAACGCTTGTCAATTCTTTTACGAGTGTGAGAATTGTAAAACGGTTCTAAAACCAAAAGAAGAAGATTGTTGTGTTTATTGCTCTTATGGAACTGTACCCTGTCCTCCAATTCAAGAAAATAAAAGTTGTTGTTAAAAAATCACAGCAGACTCTAACAGTCAATTAGTATATAGATGCCTAGGCACAGAGAAACTACTTTTGGAAAAAGGATATTTCAAGTTCACTTCCGCTTATCTCCAGCCCCTTCATCAAACGCAATCAAATTAAACAGTTCCCGCATTCTACTACGAACACGATTGCCATAATGTTCTTCCAGTTCTTCAGCGTTTAAGTTAGTTGTGGCGTGGGTTTTAATCTTGTGCTTAGTATGAAGATATAATTCATATCGAGACAGAAGCACTTCTCCCATTACATTGAGATCCTTGCCATAAAATCTTCCCGGAGGCTCTATGCCCAGATCGTCGAAACAGAAGAATTTAATATTCCCATAATCCTCGATGGTTTTATAACCAAGGTGATTAAAGCTAAAAGTAACATTCCTACATGGAATCATCTCGTAGGGTCGTTGCATCGGTACGATATGTCGCAGTAGTTTCATTAAAGTGGTTTTTCCGCATCCCACGGGTCCAGAAAGTAGGAGGCCTTTTTCTGTATCAATCCCAAATTTATGGCAGTTCTCCGTATCCTTAATGAAGTAGGAGCAGAGCTGAAGTAAGATGGCTTTGTCCTGCTTATAAATTTTAAATTTTTCCCCAAAGAGTAATTTTCCCTTAGCATTGAGGTAGATCAAAATCTTATCAAAATCGTAGAGAACGGTTTTACCATCAAACTTTCCAAGCGAATATTCCACGCCACCGTCGGTAATTTTAGAGGGGTTGTCCATAATCTTTGTTTTTAGTGGTTCGTAAGTTGTCCTTGATTCGGGACGCTTGTTTTTTGTTTGATTTGTTTTTCTCGGCGAATAATTCGGTTCTATCCATCCAATTGGTGGCTAAGGCACGCCAATCTCGAATTTCATTTCCATCGCTCGTTTGCCAATTCCGAGTTTCATAATGCTCGAAGAATTTTTTTCCTTCATCAGCATTAAAACTTCTTTCAATAAAAAAATTAATAACGGCCTGCCAGCCCTTTGGTTGTTTTATATTGTTTACTTGTTTGGTATTGTTTATAGTAGATACCAATGCTTGTCCACTGATGGGACGGTGCGGGTACAGAGCTTGTCCATTTATGGGATGGTACTGGTTCACTACTGGTTCACCTATGGGACGGTACTGTTCCGCAAGCTGTTCTAAAATGGGATCGTAATGTCCCGTAACCGGTTCATCACTTGTCCCAATAATGGCCATCTTAATTTTGCTGCCTTTGTATGGATTGTTCGATGGAAAATAGAAAAGGTAGTCCCAGGAATCTAGATCGGTAATACATCTGTGGTAGGTGGATTTAGAGCCTATTTTGGACGCCATCATCAAATCCCTGCGGTTCACGTAAAACTCATCTGCAAAGCGGCTGCTGTTCCATTCTTGGAACAGCGCCATATAAAGGCTTATATGGGTCGGATTTAGGCGGTCATCAAAAAAGAACTTTTCAAAAGCCGCATTTAGTAGCTTTATATAATTCATAACCTTTTAATCAAATGTGTTCTGGATGCGATTTTTATTCATAAGCTTGTGAATATCTTCAGAATCATAATAAATAATTCCACCAACCTTCGAATAGGGAAGCGTACCATTAATTCTAAGGTTTTGTAAAGTACCTGGGCTCAATTGAAGCAATTCCATAACTTCGGACGACTTCAAGTAGCGTTTTAAATTTCCAGAAGTTTGTTTGGTAAGTAGCTTTCTAATGTCTTGGAGCAGTTCAATTTTGAATTCTCGAAGATCGTCTGTGGTAATAATACTTGTTGGCATTGTAAAACGGTTTTAAAAATCCCGCTGCAGGTTATAAGTTTTTAAAGCAGCGGGATTAGGTTAATTTGACTTTCGTTTTACAAAGTTGTGTTAGAACAATGGAGTTCTTTCCCAATACCTATCGTAGTTACGATAAAGTTTAACATACATTTAAATTGACCTTAATTGGGATGAAATGGTATTCTTAACCCGTAATTATAGTACCAAAAAACTAGAATAATAATTTGGAAATAGAGACTTACTGAATTTCGTAGTTACGAGAAAAAGCTTCTGGATTAGACAGCATCATCTTGGTTTATTTTCTGTTGAAGCTTTATCCTTAATTCTTCTAAGAATTTTGTTTTATTGCCCTTTCTGGCTTTGATTTCTGAATACGTTTTGTATACATTATCAAGCTTCACATTGAAGAAATCCTCAAAGGAAGATGTTATTGTACTTAAATCTGCAGTTCCATGATTTAGAGCACTAACCGAGGACAATGCATAAATCAATTCGATTAATGCAGTTTTTGAAGTAGTCCACAATAATAATTTATGCTTCTTTTCATTATGAAATTGATTACTCCCAGGTTTTACAATTTGTATAGTTTCTCGTATATAATGGATATATCTATACATCGCCTGGACTTTAGCCCACAGCATATCATGGGATGTAGAAAATTCTGGATATTGATAATAATTGATCATTGGAGTGAAGGGGAAGTTATTACGATGGTTTCTGGTGAAAAACTGATGGTCTAAATAGCTATGTCCTTGCTCCATATAATGAACAAAATCACTATTCTTTGAAAAGAATTTATTGATTTTTCGTATTTCTTTCTCTAAAAATTTAAGTTGATAGGCTTTGCCTGCTTTAGGAATCTGTAATTCACAAGCCCTTATTTCAGAATAGTATATCAAATAGCTCATGGGTATAACCTTCACGTTTTTAAAAAAGCTGATTTCCAGTTGTGTTGTTTCAAAATCTGCTTTTTCAACAATATCCTGAAGAATTGAAATTGCTTTATTACAAGTTGGAATGGCCAAATCTGCTTTCTTCAATTGATTGTAGGTTTCCGTTTGAGAAATGGAATTAATAGCATCGCTAAAATTTTCTATAACATCGTTAAACATGACATTCACATCTTGAGTTAATAAATAATACCAAGGCAATATGTTCTTCAATTAATTATAGCTTAACGTTTGTAGTGAGTTATAAAATCATTGTAGAATTGAAAAGTATTATTAATAAAATCTAGTATTAGTTAACTTCATTCTGTAAAAGACCTATTGATTCTAAAGAGTAATTGTCCTTAGCTTGTACATAGGAAAATTTTGGTATAACTGTAGCGCCTACTTTTCTCTTTTCAAATGATGCTGTCATTCCAAAATCGATTTTTTTAAAATTCAAGTCCTTGGCTCTTTTTATTGTCTGAAATAAAAGTTATCTGTAAATTTGATATTTTTCTGAATATTTATAATCCATTCCAATATAATTAGGCACATAGGTATGATTTAAATTTTTATAGCAAAACATTACTCCTACAGCATCTTTAGAATAAGAATTAAAGTCTTTTTTAAGGTGGAGAATAATAAATTCCCAGTTATTATCTCTAGCCATTTTAGTGAACAGATTTTTAGGATACAAAAATGTATTTAAGCCAACATTATTATTTTTTACATTAATATATAATTCATATAATTTATCAAGTTGGTCTTCAGTAACATTTCCCGCAATGGTTATTTCAAACATTTTTTCATATGGGGCGATATCCTTTCCAAAATGCCTTCGGGATCGGGAAGATAATGTGCCTACATACTCCTCTATTGAAGTCCAAGAAAAATTTGTAAAAATGCAGGAGTCGGGCATATTCACTTTAATAAATCCCTGTTCATGGAAGGTTTCATTTAGGTCATTATACCTACTAAAATCCCTTAAGACTATCATATTCGCATTTAACTCTTTTTGTAAAATTTCCACCTCTCTATGAAGAATACTCAGAGCTAGTTTACATCTAGGGTGAGAAGTATCATAATATAAATGTTCTCCTTCTGTAAACAAAGACCCCATACTCAAAACGTAGGATGTCATATGGTAGGGATTCTTAATTCGTTTCTCCTCCAATATTTGAGAAATAGATGCAGGAGATAACATATCATCCTTCCATAAAGAATAAGTAAAAAACGTGGCCAGTATTGGAATTGAATTTTTGTCTCTTATTATAAAATAGTGAAATGACCAGTTGTTCTCCAATTTCTCCTGGTTCCTGAAAACTCCTTCTATAAATTCAAGTCCTTCCCAATCAAATGTACTTCGTCGACCTAATAATTTGTTCCATTCCTTTTTCTCAATATTTTTAATGGTTGTAGTATATTCAACATTTAAACCTTCATTGTTTTTCAGATTTTCAAATTTTAACTCCGGAAGATAAAATGCACCTCTTACACGATTATTATCCGTATTTGTTTCTTGAAGTGCCAATGGATAATGATAAACCATTGCTTCCACCAATCCTTTAATATCACTCTTAAAATTATGTTTGGAAATTGTAATTCTTACTCCTGTATTCTTTACAGGAACTGCTGGAAATAGCCCTAGGTTAATATAATATCCTTCTTTCATTAATCGTTGGACAAATTTATATCCGGTAATTGGCATGCCTGTGCCAATAAAAAATACCGGTGAATCATTTCTTTCAACCAAAGGTAGATCTGTATTATCCAGCAATGAATTGAAATAGTCAATCTTGTGAGAGAGTATTTTTTGCAGATCATAAATTTCGGGAGAGAGATGAATTGCGGCAGAAGCAGTAGCGGCAGCAACCGAAGCTGGTTCTAATTGAGCAGAAAAAGTTAACGGCCCACCAAAATTTTTAATTTTAGTGTGTAGTTCTTGATTTGAAGTTACCATTACTGCACCACTTGCCCCAAAAGTTTTACTTAAAGTACCAATTAATATTATATTGTCCTGCAGCTCCTTTAAAACTTCCATTACGTATCCCGTACCATTTATTCCCTTCCAACTCATTCCATGAACATCATCAAAATACAAATGAAGTTGAGGATATTTCTTGCACAGCTCCATAAGTTCTAAGATTGGTGTAAAATCACCGTACATAGAATAAACTCCATCAGCCATATACCAAATTTTATTACATTTCGTGGATAGACTTTTTATTTTATCTTCCAACATATCCATATTATTATGCCTAATCATTTCAACCGGAATTCCCCGGGTTCTTAAAATTTGTGATGCACTTTGAACACTCCAATGGACCTGATGATCAAGAATAACCCCATCCTCATCTCTTACAATACAAGGGATGACCGCCATATGCCCCAGAGTACTGTTTTTGGTTATAATTACCGGGTTATTATACATTTTAGAAACCTGTTCTTCAAGCCCTCTATAAAGCGGATGTGAAATATAGGTTTTAGACAGTGGGAACTGTGTGCCGTATTTCCATATGGCATTTACTGCAGCTTGTTTTAATCGTTTGTCCTGCTCTAAACCTAAATAACCTGTAGTGCCAAAATGAAAGTGATCTTTACCATTGATTCTAATCTTTCTACCTGAAAAACTTTCTCCTTCAGCATATAAATGTATGACCCCTTCTTTTTTCGCGTTGGAAATAACAGCATCTACCGTATCGAGAAAATTATTGTGTTTAATCTTTGCCATATCCCTATCTTTTAATTTCGATTTATTGAAGCTAAAAAATCTTTCTATAGCCTATATAATTACAAACTTAGATAGTGTAAAAAATGAACTTTTAATTAAAATATTGACCCTTAAAGTCAAAATTATACCATAATATTTGATAGTATTTGCTTTAAAATGCTCTTTTAAGTAAATTTATATTTCAAATCATCAACGGTAATTGACTAAATTTCATTTAAATAACTACCAATACTTTGAGAGCGCGGGCCAACGATAAGAATACGGAAGTTTGGATTGAAAAAGACATCCTATACTTTGTATATGGCCCAATACAAAACCTTACTTTATCTACTGCCAAACAACTTCTTAAGCTAAGGCTTTCCATTCAGAACAATAAAAATTATCCCATACTTTGTGATCTACGCCAAATTATACAGGCAGAAAAGGACGCCATGGATTATCTCGCCAAAGAAGGTTCTATCCAGGCTACTGCTGTCGCATTATTGGTTAACTACCCACATTCTAAAGTGACTGCACAATTCTACCTCACTACAAGCCTACCTAAAGTTCCCTCCCAAATTTTTGAAGATAAATTAAAAGCCCTTGAATTTCTTTCCCGTTATCCTAAAACACACTGAACATGTATTATCCGGACGACAAACAGTTTGACCAAATTACACAACTAATTACCGCATTGGCAAATGGTCAATACGATAAAAAAATTAAAGTGACCAAACTGGATAATAAATTATCTACCATAAGTGTCTTACTAAATATGCTTGCTGGAGTTTTAAAGGAAGCTGTACCTAGTCTATATCCCGAAAACAATCTTAACTATCTCAATCATATTATTCTTCTCATAAAAGAAGATCTAAGTATCCACGATTTTAATTCTGGTGCCATTGATTTATTTCGTGAGGAACATCTCAAACATTTAAATTATATTTTAGATAACTCTTCTATTCAAATATTAAAAGAGATGATAAGTTCCAATGCGGTTGAAAATTCTGTTTCACTTAATTTTCGATTGAAAGAGGATTTATATTTAACCATGACGAGTAGGTTGACACGGTTTAATAATCAAAATTTAAATCTCTTTGTCCTCTCCGCAGTTAAAACTATTTCCAAGAATGAATGGTCCAAGGAAGAACTTCTTCAGAACTCGAAGTTTCCAAAATCTCAATTTAATCTTTCCAAAAACAAACAAATAATTGTTAGCTTGTACCATTACCTAATGGATAACCTAGATTCGCCACTTAAGCCAATTGCTGAAATTGCAGAGCATCTCAACACCAATGCCACATTGCTTAAAAGAGGATTCAAAATTATACATGGTAGCACTATCGCAAAGTTCCATCGAGAAAAAAGATTGGAAAGGGCTAAAGACCTTCTATTGGATAATGACACACCACTTATTGCGATTGCCGATCAATGCGGGTTTAAAAGTATTTCACATTTTTCCAGAGCATTCAAAAAACATTTCGGGATAAATCCCTCTAAAAGCCGTTAATGCTTCTTCATATTAAAATGTAATAGCCATATGAGCAAATATAAGTGCTGAACTTTATAGTGTTCAAAATTAAGATCTCATGTTGGCTGTAATTAAAGAAAAGATATTTACAAAAGAGTTTGGAGTCCAGATAATATCTATGCTGTTTATAATATTATTCACCTATGCAGCCATCAGCAAATTATTAAAGTATGAGGATTTTAAACTTCAATTAAGCCAGTCACCTTTTCTAAGTGCGTATGCAGATGCATTAAGTTGGGGGATACCGGCAAGTGAGCTTACAATTGCTGCTTTATTCTTCTTTCCCAAATTAAATTTAGAAGGATTATGGAGTTCATTTCTTCTAATGCTAATTTTCACTACTTATATCATTACCGTTCTGAATTTTTCAGATTACATCCCTTGTTCTTGTGGAGGTATAATATCCTCTCTTTCATGGAATCAGCATCTATATTTTAATATAGGATTTATAATATTGGCTGCCTGTGGTATTTTACTGGCGCATCCTCGAAAAAAAATTCCAAACTCTCATAAAACACTATTCAATAAAGAATTATAAAACTTTTGTTGCAACAAATGCAGGGTAAGCCGAAAACCTGAATTAGAGTAGGCATTTTGTTTAACTATTAAATTTACTATTATGAAAACCAAATTTTTAATACCTGTACTGGCAGCAATTTTTGCCATAGGAATGTCCTTTACAACCCTAGAGAAGGTGGCAGATCCTAGCCAAGATTACATATTACAAAATGGTACTTTTATGCCATTAGGTACGGAAGTAAATTGTGGAAGTGGATCTACAACTTGTAGAGTACAATTAGAACCAAATGGACAAGTTTATGATGTCTATGATGGTATTAATCCAAACGTGATTAAAAAAGGAAGTACAGGTATAAAAAAACTGTATTAGATTTCCTTTAATTTTAGAAGCGCACAGAAAACAAATTCTGTGCGCTTTTTAATTAAAATTATTCGATTTTTGTATCCCACATAACAAACTGATTAAAATTTTCTTGGCTACAATATTTATTAGCTACTTCAACAATGTCTGCTACAGAAATTGATTTTACAAAATTTTCCAGATCTGTTGCATCGGTCCAAGGCTGTCCGTGCCTGTAATGTTCATATAACCTATGGTTAACCCTTTTCGGATCCATCGCTCTTTGAAACTCATATATTAAATACATTCTTGAAAGACTTTTTTTAAGATCAGCATCGGAAAACAATCCTAATTTTATGTCCGAGTAGATTTGTTTTACTTCCTTTTGCAGTTTTACAAACTCATCAGGTTTACAATCTAAATAGGTTATAATTTCGTAACGATTTAAATTGTCATCATAAATTCCGGCAGCCTTTACATCAAATAATGCAAAATCTTTTTTAAAACGTAAAGACCAAAGTTTTTGTCTTAAAAATTCACCAAGCGCTTCTACTTTAAGTTTGTCTTTCCAATCATTTAGATTGTCAATCTTTTGGATATATCGCGTTCCATAACTTATGTTACCCATTTTATAATTTCCTTGAGAAGGAAACTGATAATACGATGGATCTAGCGCTAAAACCTTAGACTTTTGCAAATTAAAAGTCTTTTTATACTGAATAGTTTTAGTAGGAAGATTGCCTAAATATTTTTGTGCCAGGGATAGCACCTGCTGCTCCTCAAAATTTCCACTGATTAAAAAGGTAAAATCATCTGCTTTCCCAAAAATTTCCTGATAAATATTATAAGATATATCCAAATCTGTCGCAGCTATTGTTTTAAATCGTCGAGTTCCAGATGTTGGATTTTTTCCCCAAGGATTTCCTGTTAGCTCACCGATTTTATTTTCGAAATCTGTAGTTATTAAACTATAGGTTGGGTTAATATAGGCGTTATGCTCATTTTCTTTCCAGTCCAAAAACGCCAACTTGTCTTTATTGGGTTTTGTGAAATACAAAAAGATTAATTGGAACATTGTTTCTAAATCTTCGCTACCCCCAAATGCGTCTATTCCACTTTCCTGATTATTTATATACGGATAAATAAAACCAGTACCCGATCTTAGACTAGTGCTATCCAGAAATCTTTTCAATTCAAATTTATCTACTCCATTTACGCCGGAATTTCTTACAATTTCAGCGGCATTTATTGCTGAAAAATAGTTAGGTTTTAGATACGAGTTTGCACCTCTCGGGGAAAAACCCTGAATTTTAACTTTATGAGATTTATTCAAGGATTCCTTTTTATAAGGATTTAAAACTACTTTTATCCCATTTTTTAATATTACGTCTCTAGCTCCAGATTCTCCTATTCCTTTATCTTTATATCCTATCTTCTTAAGCTTTACTATGTCCTTATCCTTTATTATTGAAGTTTTTATTTCTGGAGAACCATATGGTAGTACTGGTCTTTTAAATTTTTCTTTAATAAAAGAACGTATTTCTTTTTCGTCCCACATAAATGAACTTTGATTGGAAGGAATTACAATTCCTATATCCTCAGGATTCTTATTGAGAAATTTATTTAAAAACTGATTAATTTCTTCCAGGGATATACCCTCCCACATATTATGCAAATTCTCATTTTCTTCAAATGACAAAATATCTTCCATGACATAATACTTAAAGAATTTATCTGACCAATCATCAGTATCTTGGCTATTTGTTTGAGCTAAATTGGATGTTTGCTTATCTTTATACGATAACCACTGCTTTTCTGAAACCCCAAATTCCTTTAATTGGTGCAATACTTCAAGCATTTCTAACATCCCTTGTTTTTCAAGGTTTTTTCTAACATTTAAAATCACATTCATTGCTTGGGATCTCCCTTCTACCTTTGACAGATCTAAAACACTTATATCAAACGAATTATATTTATTACTGCTTTCATACATGCGTTTAGCCACCATATCAACAAGGAATTGAAATTTTAATGTATTTTCAAGAATCTGTTTTTTATTAGTTATAGCCTCAATTGGGTTTCGATAAATTAAATGAATATTTGTAACATCATCCTCTATAAACTTGGAGGTATCCCGCTCTCTTTTAACTACTACAAATTGATTGCTACGGCTATAATATGCGGAATCGCAATTAATTTTTTTTCTGGTAATTTTAGGCTGAATAAAATCGGAAAAAGTTTCCTTGATCCGATTTTCCAATTCATCTACATTGTCAATATTTCCTACGATACTAATGCCCATAAGTTCCGGGCGATACCAGTCTTTGTAAAAGCGTCTTACTGCTTCTGAACTAAAATTGCCTTTATTATCAATAAAATTAAACCAATCTTCATCGCAAGGAAAAAGTTTAGAATACATGAGACTATTAGCATAAAAATTATTTAAATTATCACCTTCACCCATGATTAATTCTTGCCATACTTCTCCTCTTACACTATTAATATCAGTTTCCTTTAATTTTAATCCCATTGCTATATCTTTAAAATATAGTAATCCTATTTCTAAAGCTTCGATATTATTAGAAGGAGCATCAAAATTATATATCGTGCCTTTCATGCCATTAAACGCAGATATATAATCATACATATCCATATCTAGATTATCAATCCTCTTGCTATTAGCTATACCTAAAGGAAAATGTTCAGTCGCCTTGTAAGCTAAATGTTCTACTGCATGTGAAACATTAAACTGATCATCATCTTGCTGGCTTGATCCTGCCTTATTGTACAATCTTAAATGTAATTTGGATTGAGGATCCTTAATATTTTTAATGAAATAGGTAAAGCCATTTGGTAACTGTCCGTATTTAAAATTCATATCCAGAGAAACACTATCCTTTAAACTCATGGAATTTTCTTGGGAATAACCATTTGTAAAGCATAAATAAAAAGAAAAGGCTACTATGAAAATTTTATTCGTCCTCGAAAATAAATTTATTGATTTAGTATCCATCATTCTGAGTAAGATTAGGGTTTTTCAATCTTTCAGATTCCGGAATAGGATACAGCACATCGGTATCTTGCCACTCTGGATTTTGTGTACCAATAACTTCATCAGCTTTTTTAGTGCGTTTAAGATCTAACCACCTATGTCCCCATTCTGAAAACATCTCTTTTTTTCGTTCTTCTAATATTAAGTTCAGTAAATCCTCCTTTCCAATATCTGAATTGGTATCGCCAACAAGTTTTAAATCTGCCCTTTTTCGTATAACATCTAAATCTGCTATAGCCCCAACAAGATTATCCTGCATAGCTCGAGCCTCCGCTCGTATTAAATATTGTTCTGCCAGTCGTAACATCATTGAATATTCTGATATAGCATCCGTACTATTTTTAATTTTATATTTAAAAGGATAGTAGACAGAAAGCCCAGAATGAAAATTCACCCATTGTATTGAGCGTTTATCTTCACTCGAAAAGGAGCTTACAAAGTCTTCGTTAAGTTTTAGATGCGATAAGACGGTGAAAAAAGGGTGTATTATAAAATTGGAGCCTTCATTAGTATTAGTAAAATAAGTACCTCCTCCAAGAGGGGATAATTGCCAAATAGCTTCCTTACTGTTTGCTAAAAAGACCTCGTCTAAATCCTCAAGAATTTCAAATTTTTCGTCATTCTCAATTAGTTGACTGCTCAAGAATTCTGCCTGTTCCCAATTTTTCATGTAAAGATGTGCCCTTGCTAGCATAGCCATAGCAGTATTTCTGTTTACCTGTGTACGCTCACCTAAATAATAATCATTACCTAAAACATCAGATGCAGTTTGAAGATCCTCAATGATAAGTTGGTAAATAGAATCTACAGATTCACGTTTAGCCAGAGCATTTAACTTGTAGTCTGTTGTTAATATCATAGGGACATCTCCATAAAGATTTACCAAATAGAAATAAGTAAAAGCCCTAACAAACTTTGCTTCACCCTCCAATCGAATTCGGATTTCTTCTGAAATATTTTCGGAGTTATCCAAACCTTCCAAGAGGGAATTAGTCATATAAATTATTTTATATGCACTGGTCCAAAGGTTTAGGTTTCTGGAATTTGTAGGTTGAATTTCATGCTGATCAAATTCGATATAAGATAAATTTGTAGTACGAATAGTTGTTAAATCGTCTGCAGATAAACCGGACAAAACAGTTACACTATCAAATCCTCCATTACTAAATGCAGTAATATATAATTGATTATAAATACCAGTCATAGCGCTTAAAGCAGTCTCCTCATTGTTAAAAACCACTTCACTAACAACCTTGTGATCGGGAGTATCCACTTCTAAAAAATCTTCACAGGATATTAGGGCTATAAAAAGTGCTAACATTGCTGTTTTTTTTATAGATATTTTCATTTTTTTTCTTGTTAAAAGTTAATTTGAATGCCGCCAGTAATTGTTTGAAGTCCGGCAAATTGAGTACCTCCAATAGGCACTTCTGGATCCATTCCCTTATACTTAGTAAGAGTCCAAAGATTCTGACCATTTAGAAATACTTTCCCGTCTCTCAACCCTATACCTTGTACAAAGTCTGAAGGGAAAGAATAGCCAATGGAGAAAGTTTTTAACCTCAGAAACGAGGCATCTTGAAGGGGAAAATTTGATTCTAAAGCATCAAAATATGCAACAGAAGCTTCATAGGATTGAGAAATTCTTTGAAACCTGCTGCTGGGCTTAAATGCTTGAATTACCTCTTCCTGTTGATTGCTGAGATTGCCAGGATTTAAAAAAGAAACACTTCCTTCTTGTTTAACAAATTCCCATAGAAAGTTTAAAGTGAAATTTTTATAACTAAGATTATTACTTATACCTCCAAAGAATTTTCTTCCAAAATCTTGAATTACGATTTTGTCTTCGTAATCCACTCCATCCTCATTAATATCTGCTACATTGTAATAGCCAGTTTCGGGATCTAGACCTTCATATTGGTATAATAATGAAATGTTTAAAGGATGTCCTACCCTAAAAACATTGGCATAAGAAGATTGTTCTATCCCAGGATAACTCACCAGCTTATTTTTAGGGATCGTTATGTTCAGGAAAGTTTGCCAGTTAAAATCCTTGGAACGAAAATTAATACTTGAAAGTTCCAACTCCAAACCGGTGTTCTCGACCGTGGCGGGTAAATTGGCCTGAATGCTATTAAAGCCAGTAATGGCTGGGAGGGTGTATCCTACTAGCTGGTTTGAAGAACGATTGCGATACCAACTAAGAGAAAGGTCTAATCGATTATCTAAAAAAGCGAATTCTATAGCTGCTTCTAGTTTTTTATTTATTTCCCAAGAATAATCAGGGTTTGCAAGTTGGGTTGGGTAAAGACCTCCTGGTCCTATGGTAGCTTCATAAGAATCAAGATAACCGTAATCCCCAATTTGATCGTTCCCAGTAGTACCATAACTGCCGCGTAATTTTCCAAGATTTAAAAAGGATAGATTATTTTTAAAAAAGGACTCTTCAGAAAATATCCAAGCACCGCCTAAAGCGCCAAAATTGGCAAATCGATTTCCAGATCCAAATCTGGAAGAACCATCTCTTCTTCCTGTAAGGTTTAAATAATATTTTTTATCCCAGTTAACACCCAATCGTCCAAAAATAGCAGTATATCGATAGGTTGTGTTTTGGTTTACAGCATTTGTAATACTTTCTGCTGCACTTAAATTCCCAATTAATGATTCAGAAACATACCCTTGTCCCTCTAATCCTAAACTTTTATAATTGCTTTCCTGAAATGTGCCTCCTATTATTGCATCCAGATTTCCTTTCCCAGCTTTTGTTGAGTACTGTAATTGAGGTTCGATAATCCACGATTTTCTGCTAACATCCAGATTAGTTGAAGCATTCTCTATACTTTCCCAATAAGCAGGATTATAAGATCTTTTTGGCTTTTTTAATATTTCAGAACTACTGAAATTAGTATAACCGGAATTTGCTTTCATAGTTAAACCAGGAACAAGTTCATAAGCTAAGCCAAGACTTGAAACCAAATTATTTGCCCGGGTTGTACTTGTATTAAAAAAACCTTCTAAGGGGTTGTTCAAACCAGCCTCCGCCCAATCATCCCAATATAAACTGCCATCTTCATTAAATAATTTTGGAGCATTGGGCGGTAAATAAAATGCACTAAATGACAAGTCAGTAAATCCAACTAAATTATTATTGTCTAAACCATAATTTACCGAAAGATCTATATGGAGCTTCTTATTTTCGGTAGCATGATTTAAATTTAAACTTGCGGTGACCTTATTATAATCAAAATCCCCAGGATATACAGTTCCTTGGGAATGATAAGAACCTCCTAAGCGAAAGGATGTGTTTTCATCACCCCCGGAAGTTGAAAGATTAACATCGTTAATTGCAGCGGTACCGCCATAAAAAAATTCCTGCCAATCTGTATAACGGTCTTGGTCCCATAATACCAAATCGTAAGCATTAAATTGGTCTGGCTCTACTCCATCATTTATAAAAGCCTGTTTACGAATTTGTAAATATTGATTGGTGTTTAGTAAGTCTAACCGGTTAGGAACTTTAGAAGCACCAGTATATACTCTCGCTTCCAAACCAGGCTTCCCATAACTACCTTTTTTAGTAGTAATTAAAACCACTCCATTGGCTCCTCTGGAACCATAAATAGCAGTAGCATCGGCATCCTTTAGAACTTCAATACTTTCAATATTGGATACGTTCAAGGTGTTTAAAGGATCTATTCCTGTGTTCCCCAATAAGCTATTGCTTTCTATAGGCGAAGAATTAAAAGGGACTCCATTAATTATATAAAGAGGAAGATTTCCATCCTCACGCAAACTATTGCGACCCCTTATTCTTATAGTTGGAGCCATTCCAGGTTGATCCCCGCCAGGAATAATCTCTACCCCTGCCATACGACCTTGCAGGGCTTGTAGGGGGCTTATTACCGGTTGTAACTCTATTTCTTTAGCAGTGACACGAGAAATATTCCCCGTACTTTTCCTACGAGTAGTGCTATAATACCCAGCATTTATTTCTACTTCTCCTAGAGATGTAATATCCTCCTCTAGAGTAACATTTAATTCCTCCTCTCCATTAAAAGGAACTTCCAAGGTTTTGTAGCCTATAAATGAAAATACCACCATGCTATTTTGAGGAACTGGAAGTTGAAAAATTCCTTCCAGATTGGTAATAGTTCCAGTATTGGATTCCTTTACCATCACAGTAACCCCAACAAGAGGTACTCCACCTTTATTAGTTACTTTACCAGTTATTTCTTGTTGAATTAACGTGGTACTGCCTAAGGCTTTATTGCCTGCCATGGCAGTTTGTGCTAGAAAAAATAGAAATCCAGCAATTATAATTAACGCCAACCACTTAAGGCGGGTATACTTATTTTCCATAATATTGTAATGTGTTAAATGAAACATTGTTTTATTTAAGCTAAGGCCTTCCCTGTTAGACGCCAATCTTACTTAAGGGAAGGCTTTTTGCTTTTACCCGCTAAAACGGATTTTTCATTTTCTTTTCTTCATAGATTTCAATTTTTATTCATTAGGCTAAAACAAATTTTAAATACTATCAATTACCCCTAATCTTTAACCCAAGCCTTTAAATCTCATATTGAGATATAGGCTTATCCCACCCAACTACGGTTGCAACTTTTAGGGAATACAACAGTAACCCACGGGATTATTCGCTTTTCTTGTTCCCGCCAAACAAGCTTATTAAAACACATTCCATAAAGGAATGCCGGCCGCTTTGGCCTAATTAGAATGTTAGGGTAGTAATTTTTAAATGCGAAGTCTAAATAATTTGGAAGAAACAAAAGCTTTAGAATGTTTAAGAAGAGGAATTGCCATAATACAAAAAGGGCATGAAACTCAACTTATTGAACAGAGGTACTGGTATACCGTGCAACAAATAAGTGAGCTCACGCCCGGGTCGTGAGCATTCACACTTATTATCTCGTTGCTAAAAATTACCAGTTTTCTGTTCGAGACTCTAAGCGATCTTGCTTCTAATATTTTATTAAAAGAATCGCAATATATTATATTCTAAGTGAAGATATAAATAATTTTTTAATTGTCATCCATTTGGCTTACAAATTTTTATGTATTTATTTCAACCTTGCAGTATGACTGAGGGCGCCAAACAAAAAAAAATATTGAATGACAAAATTGCAATTAGAATCAAATTTCTAAGAGAACAGATTGAGCCAATTCAATCGAAATTTGCTGATAATAATATGATTGATAGACAAATTTTAAGCCGTTGGGAGAGTACTACGGATAAAAGAGGTCTAAGTATTCACACAATAAGTAAATTTTGTAAAATGATTAATATAAGTCTACAAGATTTTTTCGACGACGAACTTTTCCATTAAATCAAAATCCAGTTCCCGACCTATAATAATTTCTTTTTCATTTAATTACTCGACATAACTCATCCTAATGAATTTTACCTATTCATTCAAGCATATTAATATATAAGTTCAATTTATCTCATGTAATAAAACTTACTTAATTTACAATTTTATTACTTCATATTCGATCTCTACAAAAAACCTATTTAATGCGTAAAGAGTAAATCTGCTATTTGAATCTAACCTATAGCTTAAAAATTGCCCTTTATTAAAGATCAAATCGTATTGCTCATGATCTGATAAAAGTTTGAATTGATATAAGGTGATTTTCCATTTTAAGAAATAGATTTAATGCTTTCAAACCTTAGAAATTCTAATTGAATGATTCTATAAACTCATCGGTATAATTTTAATAAGCCTGCGTTTATCCTGGAATAAATCTCATTTAAATAGTATATTGGTTTCTGTATAAATAGTTGTAGCCAATTTTAAAACAAGAAAATTGAGAAAATTAATCATACTTATCTTCTTAATTACTCAATTTTGTTTTTCACAAAATACACCTGAAATTAGCATTTTAACTTGTTCCCCTGGCGAAGAAGTTTATTCTGTTTTCGGACATTCAGCAATTAGAATTGCAGATAAGGATAGAGATATAATATACAATTTTGGAATGTTTGATTTCGATACACCAAACTTTACATTGAAATTTATTTCAGGACGTTTAAAATATCAATTGGGTATTCAAAAAACCGACAATTTTATCAAACTTTATTCAAGTGAAAATAGAAGAGTCTCAGAACAAAAATTAAAGCTTAATCAGCACGAAAAAAAAGAATTAATTGAAAAATTAAACTTTTTTTACAGACCAGAAAATAGATATTACACCTACTCTTTTTTAGAAAAAAACTGTTCAACTGAAATTCGTGATTTATTGATAGAAAAAGGAGTGAAATTTTCAAATATAAAATTGGAAAAAAGCAACAGAGATTTAATAAATTCTCATCTGAAAACCAAACCATGGCTTCGGTTCGGAACAAATCTAATGTTGGGAAAATCATTAGATAAGAATACCACAAGCTTTCAAAGTATGTTTCTACCTAAATATTTAGAACGAGAAATCAATAATTCTACATTAAATGGTCAAAAGCTAGTAAAGTCAGAAAAATTTCTAAATAAATTTCTAAATAAAGAAGAAAGTGAATTGTACAAATGGACTTCACCAATCGTAATATTTTCAATTTTATTAATATTATATTTTATTACACTTTATAAACCATTGGAAATGATTTTTAATTTTTCTATAGGTACTATTGGTATAATATTACTAATTATGTGGATATTTTCAGAACATCCAGAAGTAAAGAATAATTTGAATATTCTATGGGCAAATCCATTATACCTACTTTATATTCCACTAAATAATAAGCAACAACTTAAGAAGAATCTAGCATACATATTAATTGCGATGATGGTTATAAGTGTTTTAATTTGGCTTACTGATTATCAATCATTTGATATTGGAATAATTCCAGTACTTTTAATTCTAACTATAATGAATTTAAGGTACATTAAAACTGGCTACAACATCGGTTTCTAAGCGCAAATAGCGGGCATTCGAGTGAAAAGTACTATTTTAGACAACAAGTAGCAAACAACAATGTCTACAATAAAGCGTCCCCTACTTACGCTACTTGCCTTAACCAAGCCGGTTTGCCCACCATTTAATTGTTAAGAAAATTAGTAATATCTTTATTTGTTTTATATTCTACATATGATAAACAAGACTTTAAGCGCTGATCTACAGAAAGATATTGATAATGTTGCACAAATTGGCAGCATTTCTTCTATTTTAAATGTAATATGTAGAACGACAGGAATGAGATTTTCTGCTATTGGTAGAGTAACAGAAGAAAAATGGATTACTTGTGCTTCTCAGGACGAAATAAATTTCGGACTAAAACCTGGAGATGAATTAGAAATAGAAACCACAATATGTAACGAAATACGACAGCACAGTTCTCCAGTAATTATTGAAAATGTGTCCAAAAGTAAAGAATATTGTGAGCATCATACTCCTGCGAAATATGGATTTCAAAGCTATATTTCATTTCCGATTTTCAGAAAAAATGGAATATTTTTTGGAACTTTATGTGCTCTTGATACTGAACCTGCAAAACTTGATAATAAGGAAACAAAGGAATTATTTAAACTTTACACTGAATTAATTTCTTTTCATTTAGATGCAATTGAAGAGCTAATTGAACTTAATACAAGTTTAAAAGAAGAAAAAAGAATAGGTGAACTTCGGGAAACTTTTATAGCAATTTTAGGGCATGATTTAAGAAATCCAGTTGGTACTACTAGAATGTGCGCTGATATATTATTAAATACTGAACTGTCGGAATTTGCTAGAAGACAAGCGAAAACTATTAAATCTACTTCTTACAGAATGCAAAGTTTGATAGATAATTTATTAGATTTTGCAAAAGGGCACTTGGGTGATGGGATTAAGTTAGAAATTTCAGATAATCAACAAAATTTGAAAAAAGCTATAAAACAAGTTGAAAATGAAATTAAGACAATTAATTCTGATCATAAAATCAGTTCAATCATAGTTTTAGATGAAAAAGTTGCTTGTGACACTAACAGAATAGGACAACTTTATTCAAATATTTTAGGGAATGCTATTAAACATGGTTTTATGGACAAACCAATATTGACAGAAATAAAGACTGAAAACGGTATTTTCTATTTATCGGTATCAAATTTTGGAGATAAAATATCAGAAAGCAAGCAACTGGATTTATTCAAACCATTTTTCACGACGAATTCTGAAAACAATAAATCGGGATTAGGGTTGGGACTTTATATCTCATCTGAAATAGCAAAGGCTCATGGAGGAAAAATTGAGGTAGATTCGTCAGATGAAATGACAACTTTTACTTTTAGCATGCCAGTAATAAATGCTGCGCATTTTCGGCTGTCACAAATAGCGGATATTCCATTGAAGGGTAGGGTTTTGGAGACCAAGAAACAACTAAAAAAGCCGACAAGAAGCCTTCCCTAATATTACTTTCTGGGGTTAGCTAAGACTGTCCAACCTTCTAAAAACCAATTTTTATAAATTTGATATTCGGCTACTTCCTTGAAAAATTTCGGAATACACAATTCTCCGAGATTGAAATTTAGTGTTGTCAAAATTATTGGTTATTGATGCCTAAATGTTATTTATCAAGGCTTCATACCTTAATAAGCAAACTTTTTATAATTATCCCGATTGCCACTGTCGGTATGATGGTTGCAGGAATAGCCTAAATAATAATCGTACGTACTTGGGTTACTCCGTATACGTTTGCCATATAAATAACTTTTCTTTTGGTGAAGGTGTAGTGCCTTTTAAAAAAAATAGAGGATTAGGATTGAATGAGCTGTATGTCGGGAGCTAGACGTGCTCAAATGTGAGTTCTTTTTATTTGTAACAGATTATACAAATTCCAAATTTCTCCAAGCCTTTTTTAGTAATTATTTAAAATACAAATAACACTAAAAATTCACAACACTATCTAAAGCCTCATCTGCATCTTTGTGAATAAAATTGGCCTGATAATTCAAGGTAGTTTTTAGATCACTATGCCTATATAGTTTCTGAAGCATCAATGGATGGATTCGGTCACCAGCAATATTTCCGAAACTGTGGCGCGCGATGTGATTAGATAAATTTTTGTCTATGTTGCATTCTGTAGCGATGCGCTTCAAATACTTATTAAAGAGTTTAGTTGCATTTCTTGTTTTCTTAAATATATCCTCAATATCAGATATCTCTACAGATCTAAGAAATGGAAAAACATAACCATTGTTTTCATCCTTACCTTTTTTGTATCGATTTAAGATTTTAATTGCTTTTTGAGATATTTTTAAACTAACTGGCTTTTCATTTTTGTGCATTACATAAAGGAGTCTGTCATCTTTAAAATCTGACCATCTTAGTTGAACAGCATCTGAAATTCTAATACCTGCAAAATAAAACGCAATTAGCCACACGTTTTTGGTATGCCAAATAGAAGTATTTGGTTCTAATTTTAAGATTTCAATTTTTTCAATTTCTTTAGAAGTAAGACCAATTTTATGGCTTGAACCAATACGTATTTTTTCTTTTTCTCCACCAAATGGATAAAACTTCGCATCAACAACCCCAGTTTTGATAGCTTTGTTAAATAAGGTACGCATGAAGATAAGTTGATTTGTAATCGTACGAGTTTTTTGGCCTAAATAGACCAGACAGAAGTCTTTGTATTTATCTATGAAAGCTTCGTTTATATCCTGAAATTTTAGGGATTTATTCTTTTTGAATTGCTCTATGGAATCTATAAAAGAATGGTTGCCTTTTCGCCCATTGCTAACTCGCTCTTTTCTGCGAAACTTTATTTCTTGAATGCTAATTTCTTTTCCTTTGGTTACGTTTAAGTTTAAAAACTCTTGTAAGTTGTAAAGAATAGATAGTTCAGATTTTACAACAGAAAATGTGCCCCGCTCATATTTGCTTTTTATTCTATCTGTAGCGACAGCGAAGAATGATTTAGAACCTCCTGCACCTTTTAATTTTTCTTTGACTTGCTTAGTTGTGAGTTCTATCTTAGAATCGAAATATATATCATTGGCCTCAGTAAGCTTTTTCAACAGAAAATTGTTTAGCTTTTGTGAATAAGGATGTGTTCTTTTTACTTTTCCTGCGTTTTTATCCCAATCTTTTTCCAATATATATTGTCCGATAAATTTATAGCTAGTTTTGTAGTTTTCGCTAATTCTCAAAGTGAGAGGGGCAGTGCCGTCCTTTCTTTCTTTATTTTTCCTTCGAACAATTTTTATACTAGCCATAATTATATATAGTTGTAACTATAAAGATAATCAAAAGAATAAAAAGGGGTACAGAATAGGTACAGAATAATTTGATTTTAAACCATTTCTATTGAATATATAAAATATTTTAAACACTCATAACCATTATATTTGCTGGGTTTTACTATAAATTAATATATACTAACTTCAATCTCATAACCCGAAGGTCACTGGTTCGAGTCCAGTTCCCGCTACTAGAAGAGAGCCATTTAACTGAAAATCAGTTAAGTGGCTTTTTTTATTCTCGAATATTTCACGAAATATTATGGTTTAATTTAAGATCTCATTCTAATTATGGGAATTAATTTATAGGTGTTTCAACATATTAATCTTATTCAATAATAAGTATTGGTAAATAATATGAATCTCATCTAGCTTATTTTGTACAAACAACAAAATTCTGTTCAGGATTTTTTCTTACGTGTTCGTATTCTCAGCTACTATTTCACTTATCTTTTCTATACTTTTGATCCAACTTAAATATAGTTGGCTAAAGATTTATTTATT
>TARA_R100000935_G_scaffold29362_1_pt1 | contig 25184 bp, 23 predicted proteins | sample TARA_R100000935 | Tara Oceans TARA_R100000935 (sample SAMEA2621502) | marine metagenome | biome: marine biome (ENVO:00000447); feature: surface water layer (ENVO:00002042); material: "saline water (ENVO:00002010), including plankton (ENVO:xxxxxxxx)" | depth 5 m
CATTTTAAAAACTGTTTCCTCAATCATATTCAATGCTCTAAAAATTATTGATAAAGCGCTTCCTAATCCTGCGTCCACTTCCGGTGGGTTTGCTGAAATTGTGCTTGTGGTTAAAGGAATTTTGATCGCCGAAAACTTGCCCCATGCTGTGCAAAGTCTTCCGACATTGTGTTCTTTTAGTTTCTGTACCTTTAAGAGTTAGAGTAGTTGAAAAACGGAAATTCCTGCCGGACTTAAACCTTTTAAAAAAAACATAATTATATTAAACTCTGATACTTATCCACTAAAACCAGTTGTTTCTTGACAATTGTTGATAATTATTCCCATTTAAGAAAGAAATCTCACACTTTTTTTAGAGAAATAAGCTAAGTTTGAGATTGAAAAATCTTGGTGCCCTACCCTTATAGAATTCAACCTATTATTATTTATGTGATCTATGGTTTTTATCCTGAGCAATGTTAGGATGAATGTATGATTACGTAAAGATATAACCAGTTAGCACACATTTGAACAAAAATAGTTCTTCCATTAAAAATCCAAAAAAATGACTAAATGCGGAAAACCATAAATGAAATTGAAAAAATATTAAGAATTTTAAAACCAATTTTGACCAAACCAACTGAATGAAAACTAAAATAATTATTTCAACTCTATTTTTGCTTTTTTCTATTAAGTCATCAATTGCACAAGTTACTAAACTACGAACAACTACTGTTAATGCTCAAATAATTCAAGAAAATAATACTTGGAGCGAATGGAGTCCAGCGATTGAAATTTCCGAACTTGTTGTTTTAGATTTTACAAAAAAAAGAATTTCCGTTTTCACTAAAGAAACCCAAGTATATGATATAATTGAATTTTTAGAAAACTATAAAGCTGAAGATGGTGGTTCAATTTTTACAGTACGTTGTATTGACCAAAACGGAAATTCTGCGGATGTAACCTTAATAAAAGAAATTAGTGACGAAGGATTAAACAAATTCTTATTAGTTGAACTTAAAGAAAACAAATTATTATATAGTCTAACCGATATTGATTAAACAAATAAATATGAACAAACATTACTTAATGTCTAAATTTAAATCAACCGGAACCTCTTACCTACTATGGTTCTTTTTTGGTTGTCATTATGCTTATCTTGGAATGTGGGGAATCCAAATCCTTTATTGGGTCGCCATTATTGTTGGTTTTTTTACTTTTGGAATTACTTGGATTTGGTGCATTCTTGATTTATTTCTTATTCCTGGAAAAGTCAATAGACATAATGCAAAAATTGCATCGCAAATAGAAAGTATTGAAAAAAAGGAGAAAGATGAAGAATATCAGCGAAATCTTACCATTACTCAAATGTGAAACCAAACTAATAACTAATTAAAAACTTAATTCTATCGAAAATGACAAAAAAGCAATTCATTCTATTATTTGTAACTGTGTTAATTTTAGGATTAATATTTACAAATCCATCTGAAAATGAACACATTGATACGGTGAAATCAAAACTGAAAACTGCATTTAAGAAAAAAATGAGTGCAGATTTATTAGAAAATAAAGACAATGAGGATTCCTTTGCAATGTTAGGAAATGGACTTGGCTTAATGTTAGGAGATACATTCATTGATAATCTAACAGATGGTTTTATTTCAAGAGAAAATTATATTTTATTTTCATTGACAAAAGCAACTTATCAAAAGCAAGAAAAGATTATCGGATTTGGCGTTTTGGGAAATGTATTCCTATCTGAAAAAATCGATAAAATTTACGAAGATGTTGAAGAAAATGAACAAGCATATCAATAGAAAAAAAGTGTGCTAACAACGGTTAAGCGCAAATAGCTGGCACTCTAGTGAAAAGTGTTATTTTAGACACCAAGTAAAAAACAATAAAGCCGACAAGTCCCGATAGCTACGGGAGCGCCCCTACTCCACGCTACTTGCCTTAACCAAGACCGTTAGCGGTTAGGCAAAAATGATGATGGAGATTAAAAAAATATAATAAAATTCGAAACAGATAAATCAGGAATTTAATTAACTATGGCAGCAACAGTCAATAATGCTTTTAATACTTTTATGAAAGATATTGTTCGTTTGGATATCGATCGTAATAATGTAGCAAAGAAAAGTAAAAATAATTTGGTTACAGAAATAGAAAAATTTCCCAATGACGGAAAATTTCTTAATTACTATACTGAATATATGAGCATTGATTACGGTTCTTTTTCACGTAAGACGAAAATAAGACCACTGGACGATATTGATTTAATGATTGTCTTGCATGCCCAAGGTAATTGGAGGGAACCAATTGACAATGGCTATCAAATTAGAGTTCGACCTGAAGCAAGTAAGCAAATAGCATTATGTAATATTGGAACGGATGTACTTAATTCGATAAAGGTTATTAACAAGTTTAAAGATTACCTATCAAATATACATTCATATAAGAAAGCAGATATAAAGAGAAATCAAGAAGCTGTAACACTAGAACTTAACTCTTATGAATGGGTATACGATATTGTACCTTGTTTTGAGACTGCTCCTGATAACTTTGGAAAAACATTTTTTCTAATTCCTGATGGAAACGGAAATTGGAAAGCTACTGACCCAAGGATTGATAAAAACAGGACTACTAATATTAACGGAAAACAACAAATTTCAGTACTGGATATAATTCGAATAATGAAATACTGGACAAACCGAAGGACCGCAGCTACAATGGGTTCATATTTCCTTGAATGTTTGATTTTACAGCACTACGATTCTCCTACAGTCAACAGTAGTAAATATATTGATGTAGAATTACCAAATTTATTCGCTTATATATATCATCAAATTCATCAGAGTTTACAAGACCCTAAAGGATTTCAAGGAAATTTAAATAAACTTACATGGAACGAAAGAAATTCGATACAAGAAAGAGCAAAACTAGATTACAATCGCTCAGTGAAAGCTCGAGAATTTGAAACAAATGGTAAACAAAAGGAATCTATTGAAAAATGGGGAGAAATATTTGGTTCAGAATTTCCAATCTATACGGTATAAAAAATGAATGATATTAAAAAAAATCAGGAACTACCCCAAAATATGAAGTTCCTTAAAGCGCAGAGGGTTATTTACGCTAATGCCAAGAAAATTTATAGGTGGCAACTTATCATAACTATTTTCGTCGTAGTGATACTTAATGTCATAAAGATCACGCAAAAAAGTTTTACAAGTATTGACTTAACACCCTATATAGCTTTAGTTTCTGTCTCTATCACTTTAATTGATTTACTTTTTCTCTCAGGTTATCTATCAAAATTTAAAACTAACGGTGCTAAAGCTCAAGAATTGTTTGACTGCAATGTGTATAATATGGAATGGAATGAAACAAACAGCGGAGATAAGCCAGAAAATTGGGTTATTGAGGAAGCTGAAAATAAATACTTTCACAACTCAAAAGCTCCACTTTCCAATTGGTATCATATTGAACTTGACCGGTTAAATCAGCAAGAGGCAATACTTCGTTGTCAAGAAACAAATTTGGAATATGATAGAAAGTTAAGATATCATTTTAAAAATGACTGTTTGATCGTTTGCTTGACGATTGTTGTAATTTCATTTGCTATAGCTACTACTATAAATATTTCCGTGCAAAGTTATTTAACCAATTTTATTGCACCGACATTACCACTTATTGTGATTTTAATAAAATTGGTTATAGATAATAATAAAGCCGTAAAATCATTGGAAGAAGTAAGGAAAGCTGCAAGGAAACTTCGAAACTCTGGATGTATTCCTTCAATGAGTCAGTTAAGACAAGTGCAAGACAAGCTATTTTGCAGCAGAAAAGATAGTAGCTTGATTCCTGAAAATTATTACCAGTACAGGAGAACAAAATTGGAACAATCAACTAAAAGTAATGTAGCTAATCAATTATAAAAACAATGATTTTGGGCGGAGAACTAATTATAACTAGAAATGCCCGAACCGCTAACAACGGTTATCACAAATAACGGGTAGCATTCAAAGAAAATAATTAAATTAACCAACAATTAAAATCTAAGCCGACAAGTTTGCGTCCCTACTCCCGCAACTTGTTTTAACTGGTACAGTTGTGAGCTATTTGATACCGGTTCAGAAAACACATGTATATAACAATATTTAAAAGTCGATTCTCCTTCTGTCTTCTAAGAACTTATTATATTAAAAGACAGGTATGGTTACTAGTTGGAACTTGGTAGTTAGTTACCAAGTCCAGCTATTGGAGTAAAACTAAATTATGGCTACAGAAACAATACAACTATCCGAATCAAAGTACCAAAACTATCTTAGAAGTTTTACTAATCAAAATTGGATTCTATGTCTTGGTGCAGGAATTTGCAGAGGAATTTTACCTGATTGGTTTGAATTAACTTTAAATCTTACTAATTCAACTTTTGGAAACAAATGGACAAAAGATGAGTTTCAAAAAATAACATCCGAAGTTGGGTTTTCTCTAGATAGTTGGATACAAGGATGCTTTAATAAGTTACAGTCTCAGGGAAAATCGATTGAAGAATTTAATAAAGAACTTGAAAGCTCACTATACAGTGAACTACTCAACAAGGCAGAACTAGTCAATTTAAAGAAAGAATTAATTTTATTATTTGAATCTCCAAAACAAATTAAACAAAAAAAGGTTTTTGAACTTTGCGATTTCTTTGAAACAAATTATTCAGAAACCAGCTTGCTACAAATTGTGAAAGCTCTATTAACTGAGGATGAAAAATCAAAACTTCCATCTGCTATAATTACATTCAATGCTGATAGTCTTTTACATTCATTAATTGTATTATTTAATATTAGAAAACAGTTTGACAAAACAGGAATTTATTCACAACCAAAAGAATTATTCAGAAAAGTAACTAGGACTTTTCAAAGTTGGGCTGATAGTATACCAATATTCCACTTACACGGTTCAATTTCTCCTTCAACAGGTATATTAAATCGAGATTCTAGAGATTCCTTAATTTTTCTTGAAAACTCATATAATGATGTTGCTAATAGTATGTATAGTTGGGCACAATCTACATTTTTATATAGTGCACAGAATAGTAAATTGGTGTTTTTTGGATTATCTATGTCTGACCCCAACATAAGAAGGTGGTTATCTTGGACAAATCTAGCATATACTGAAGAACTTAAGAAAGTTGCCGAAGGAAATGGTGCTTCAATACCACATTTATGGATTAAAACAAAAGCTAGGTCAGAAGACATTCAAGAATTTATGGATATTTCTTTGCGACATATGGGAGTAAAAATAGGACTTATTGAAAATTACTCAATGGTAGAGGAGACCTTTAAAAAAATAATGTAGACAACAAGCTATCAACAATGGTTCATTGCAAATAGGCGGCACAGTTAGAAAGAAAACAATTAACTTCACCAACAAACCAAGTCTAAGTCGACAAATTAGTGTCTCCTACTCCGCCAAATTGCGTTATACGAGACCGTTGTAAGTTATTTGAACGTATGAATCGTCCCGATATAGGATGATAAAAATCTCATTATTAAATCACTTTAAAGTTTCCTATTTTTAATCTAAAAAATGGAAAAACTATCTGTAAAACAAGTACTCATTGATCTTTTAAGTGTTTCAGAACAACTAAGAAGAATTTTAAAGGAGTTTCCAGAATTTCAAAGAATTTTGAACTATTTACTGGAGAAGGAATTTTACGACAATGATGAAATTTCTATTCCTACATTGAAAAATATTGAAGAGAATACAGGTTTAAAAGCTCATGCAATTAGAAAGCAAATAAAAGGTATGTATGCTCTTGTTTTCGTTTTTAATAAGCCAACATTAGAGTTTAATCAAATCGAGTATAATATAATGATTACCTACATGGAGCGATATTTTTACTTTTCCACGAGTAATCTCCTAATAATTCCTAGAATTGGCGAAAATATGGATATTCCATTTGCAAGGGCAGCATTGAGATTTGATTCCTTTTTTGTAGATAATATTTCTCACACGTTAGTAGGTGAAAAACAAATAGTAGAAATTTATTTATATGCAGGTGAGTTTAATCAATATTTAAAGATGAGAAAAGATAAAGAGCGTGCACTACGACAATTACATTATAAAGAATTCTGGAGAATGAGTAATTATGACATGGAAAGAAAATTGTTTGATAGAGAACTTGATTTGTAAACCCTAATATTCTATTGACTCAAGCGAATTGGAAATCAATTTGACTAAATTACAGTTTGATTTTTCTATATTTACTTTCTCTTCGAAATTCGAGGTTAATGAGCCCCTACTGCTCAAATTCAATTATTTTATTTTAATCATTCATTTGCAATTACATCGTTTTTATTAATGCAAAAAGAAAAACTCACCCTATCCCAATTAGAACAATATTTATCTAAGGCAGCATGGATCTTAAAAGGACCAGTAGATGCTTCAGATTTTAAGGTTTATATATTTCCTTTATTATTTTTCAAACGAATTTCGGATGTATATGATGAAGAATATCAGCAAGCTCTTTCAGATTCCGAAGGAGATGAAGATTATGCTTCCTTGCCCGAATTTCACCGCTTTGTGATTCCAAAAGGTTGTCATTGGAATGATGTACGGGAAACAACAACTAATATTGGTTTAGCTATTGAAAAAGCGCTTCGAGGAATAGAACAGGCTAATCAAGAATATCTTTATGGTATTTTCGGAGATGCCCAATGGAGTAATAAAAATAAGCTTTCAGATAGGCTCTTAATTGATCTTATTGAGCATTTTTCACAAAATGATTTATCAAATAGTAAAGTCGACAATGATTTGCTCGGACAATCCTATGAGTATCTTATTAAACACTTCGCAGATCTTACTAACAAAAAAGCTGGAGAGTTTTATACACCCAGATCCGTAGTTCATTTACTAGGTTTAATTCTCGATCCTCATGAGGGGGAAAGTATATATGACCCTGCTTGTGGAACTGGAGGCATGCTATTAGAATGTGTGGATCATTTAAAAGATAATCACGAAGATTTCCGTACTCTTAAATTATTTGGACAAGAAAAGAATCTTACCTCAAGCTCTATATCTAGGATGAATATGTTTCTACATGGAATAGAAGATTTTCAAATTGTTCGTGGAGATACATTACGACAACCCGCTTTTTTTGAGGCAGATGGTCTTAAAACTTTTGACTGTGTAATCGCAAATCCACCATTTTCTTTAAAAGAATGGGGGGCTGAGAATTGGGCGAATGATCCTTATGGAAGAAATATTGCCGGAGTTCCTCCCAAAGGCAATGGAGACATGGCCTGGGTACAGCACATGATAAAATCCATGAATTCTAATGGTCGAATGACAGTGGTACTCCCTCACGGTGCTTTGTTTAGAAAAGGGGCAGAAGGAAAGATTAGAAAAGAATTACTAAAACAAGATTTATTAGAGGCTGTCATTGGCTTAGGTCCAAATATTTTTTATGGGACGCAATTAGCAGCTTGTGTAATTGTTTTTAAGAAAAAGAAAGAGGAACATAAAAAAGATAAAGTTTTGTTCATAGATGCTTCATACCAAGTTAGAGTTGGACGAGCGCAAAATTACTTAGAGCCTGAACACGTAAACAAGATTTTTGAATGGTACAATGATTTTGAAGATGTAGAAAATTACGTGAAAGTTTCTACTCAAGCGGATTTAAAAGAAAACGATTACAACCTAAATATCCCCCTTTACGTAGAGAAAATCATTGAAGATAATTTACCCTCCGTAGAGGAAGCCTTGGCCGATTTAAAAGAAGCCTGGAAGGAAAGCTTAATTGCAGAAGAAAAGTTTAAAACGATTTTAAAAGAATTTTTATAATGGCGTACGAAACTCCAATTACCATTAAAAAGGCAATCGAAAATATTCGAAAAAGAAAATATGTTCTGCCATCTATTCAAAGAGAATTTGTTTGGAACACTGATCAGATTGAAAAATTATTTGATTCATTAATGAGAGAATACCCCATTAGTACTTTCCTGTTTTGGAAAGTAGATAAGGATAATATCAAAAATTTTCAGTTTTACGAATTTCTTAAGCATTACCACGAAAAAAACGCAAAACATAATACTAAAGTAGATCTTGGAAACGATGAAGATGTAATCGCAATTCTTGATGGTCAACAAAGAATGACCTCTTTGTTTATAGCTTTAACAGGTACTTACACTAAGAAATTGCCTTATTACAGTTGGGATAATCCAAATGGATTTCCTTCTAAAAAATTATACCTCAATTTGTTAGCTATGGCTAATGATATAGAAATGGAATTTGACTTTAAATTTTTGACTGAAAAGGAAGTTTTAGAAACGAAGAATAAATATTGGTTTGAGACTTCTGAGATTATGGATTTAGAGGATATGGGAAAAGTTTCAAAATATCTTTCTAGAAATAACCTGATGGATTCTTCAATTTATAATGAAAATCAAAGGGATTTTGCTATTGACACCCTGACTTCCTTTTTTAATGTGATACACCAAAAAGGCACTATTAGTTATTATCTTGAAGAAGACGAGGAGTTGGATAAAGTTCTTCAAATTTTTATTAGAATAAATAGTGGTGGTACCAAACTCAGTTATTCAGATTTGCTTTTATCCATTGCAACAGCGCAATGGAAAGAAAAAGATGCGAGGGAAGTTATTCATGAGTTTGTAGATGACATAAATGCAATTGGAGATGGTTTTGCTTTTAATAAAGATTTTGTCTTAAAGTCTTGCTTGGTGCTAGCAGATTTCAATGACATTAAATTTAAGGTTGACAATTTCACCAAAGAGAACATGAAGGTGATTGAGTCTAACTGGGAGAAGGTCTCATCCTGTGTTCGTAAAGCAATTGAATTAGTTTCAAAATATGGTTACAATCGTGATAATTTATTAGCAACAACCGCTATTATTCCTATAGCTTATTTCATTTATACTAATAACTTTGAAGATTCTATTCTACATTCTTCCTCAAGAGAGAAGGATCGCAAAGCAATAAAAGAATGGCTTGCTCGTGTACTCCTTAAAGGAACTTTTGGTGGAACTCCAGATGCTATTTATCCGGTAATGCGAAACTTAATGAATGAACATAAGGAAAGGTTCCCATTAGAAGAAATAATTGATTATTATAAAGGTAGAAGAAAGTCTATTTCTTTTACAGAAGATGATATAACCAATATTCTAGAAATGGATTATGGTAAAGCGAGAACTTATTGCGCTTTAACTCTACTATATCCCTCTCTCAATTATAATTTTAAATACCATCAAGATCATATTCATCCAAAATCATTTTTTAATAAAAGAAAACTTGTAGAATTGGGAATTGAAGATGAGGATCTAAGGGAACAATATCTTGCCAGATTTAATAAGTTGTCAAATCTACAACTATTACAGGCTAACCAAAATATAGAAAAAAGTGACATTCACTTTGAGGGATGGTTGCAGAAAACGTATCCTAGCCCACTAGATTCTCAATCATTTTTATTGCAAAATCATATAAAAGCAGATCAATCTCTACACTTTGAAGATTTTATTGCTTTTTACGATGAAAGAAAAAATGCCTTAGAGAAAAAGTTAAGAACCGTTTTAAATGTAAAACAGGTTGAAACATCAGAAAATATTTAAATGACTCAAAAAGAATTAGAAAAATATCTCTGGGGAGCCGCTGTTCAACTTAGAGGGACGATAGATGCCGGAGATTATAAACAATATATTTTCCCATTATTATTCTTTAAAAGAATATGTGATGTATATGATGAAGAATTTGAAATTGCTTTAAAAGAAAGCGATGGCGATATAGAATATGCATCATTTGCCGAAAATCATCATTTTATAGTGCCTGAAGATGCACATTGGAATAAGGTTAGAGAAACTACAACCAATGTTGGTATTGCATTGCAAGATGCTATGCGGGCCATAGAAAAAGCTAATCCAGATACTTTATACGGAATATTTGGAGATGCCTCTTGGACTAACAAAAATAGACTGAGTGATGAAACTCTAACTAATCTGATCGAGCATTATTCTGAACATAAATTAAGTTTAAGCAATATTCCTGATGATAAGCTTGGAAATGCTTATGAGTATCTGATTAAAGAGTTTGCAGATGACAGTGGACACACTGCAGCTGAATTCTATACCAACCGTACCGTAGTAAAATTAATGACTATGATAATGGATCCTCAACCTGGAGAATCTGTATATGATCCTACTTGCGGTTCTGGTGGTTTACTGTTAAACTGTGCCTTGCATTTAAAAGATGAAGGTAAAGAGTATAGAAACCTAAAATTATACGGACAGGAGATAAACCTTATTACCTCTGCCATTGCGAGGATGAATATGTTTATGCATGGTATAGAAGAGTTTAGCATTGTACGTGGGGATACTTTGGCTAATCCAGCCTTCCTGCATAATGATGAGTTAAAGAAGTTTAATGTAATCCTTGCAAACCCTCCTTATTCCATTAAATCTTGGGACCAAAAGGCTTTTATAAATGACCCTTATGGTAGAAACCTTTGGGGAATTCCACCTCAAGGTTGTGCCGATTATGCTTTTGAACAGCATATACATAAAAGTATGGATGCAGAAAATGGAAGATGTGTTCAATTATGGCCTCATGGTATTCTTTTTAGAGATAATGAGAAGAAGATGAGAAAGAAGATGATTGAAACAGATACTATTGATTGCGTAATCGCACTTGGGAAGAATTTGTTTTATAACTCTTCTATGGAATCTGCTTTACTAATTAGAAGAACAGATAAGGAAGATAAGAAAAAAGGTAAAGTTTTATTTATTAATGCATTTCAAGAAGTTAAGGATGAAAAAACTATTTCTTACTTGTTAGCTGAACATATAAATAAAATTTTCAAGGCATATTCAGATTTTAAAGATATTGACGGATTTGCAAGAGTGATTGATGTTGAGAAAATATTAAAGAATGATGCTTCATTATTAGTCACTAATTATGTGAAATCTTCTAGAATCATAATAAACAACACTTTACCATTAGAAAAATCATATAAAAATTGGGAAGAAAGTTCTAAAGAATTAAATAAAAGCATGAATAATCTTTTTAAAACTTTGGCTTAATGGAAATGAAGATTGATAAATCGAATTGGAAAACAGTTAAGTTAATTGATGTATTTACTAAAAAAGAGGAAAACGATAAAGAGAATGCTAAAAATAGATTTGATCGTTTTTTAAAGGTAAATCACATGGATGCAGAATCCTTGAATATAAAAAGATGGTCAAGCCAAGAAAGTGGAGATGAGTTGAATCCCTATTTTTATAAAATCTTTAGAAAAGGACAAATCCTGTTTCCAACGAGAAATCCTCATTTAAGAAGAGCAGTCTTGGCTTCATTCGATGGAATTACAGGGGAAAAAACTTTAACACTTGAACCTAAAGAACAGTATTTAGTTCCTGATTTTATTCCTTTTCTCTTTCATAGCGAGTCATTTTATGCTCATACTACAGGTGCTATAATTGGTTCGACCAATCCTCATTGTAGATGGCGAGATGTAGCTAATTACGAATTCCTATTGCCACCAAAAGACCAACAAGCCAAACTTGCTAAATTACTTTGGGCAATGGATGAAGTTGTTGAGAGGGAGAAAGAGGTTTTGGAGAAATTAAGAATTAATCTTGAAGTAAAATCATCTGAATTAATTTGGAAAAATGGACACTCAATTGAGAACCTTATTTCATATGCTGATTCTAATATTGGTAAGCTGATTGATGGAGATTGGATTGAGTCTAAAGATCAATCTGAAGAAGGAATAAGGTTAATACAGTTAGCAGATATAGGTGTTCGAAAATTTATTAATAAATCAAGAAGATATATTAATGAAGAAACGTTTCAAAGGTTAAGGTGTTTTGAAGTATTACCAGATGATGTTTTAATTGCTAGAATGCCAGATCCAATTGGCAGAGCATGCATAATTGAAGATGTAGGAGAAAGAATGATTACCGCGGTTGACTGTTGTATTGCTAGAGTTGATAAATCACATTCTTATAATAGATTTTTACTTCATTTATTAAATACCAGAGAATTTTTGTACAAAGCAAATTTATTGGCTTCTGGTACAACAAGGCAAAGAATAGCCAGAAAGGTTTTAGAAGAGATAAAAGTTCCTAAACCCGAACTCAATGAACAAGAATCAATTGCTAATAAATTGGATAATTTATATAACGTAATGCTTCAATTAGAGTTGAAAATTCAAAGCTCCAATGCCTTACAAAAGAGTTTAATTAATAAGGTGTTTTAAAAAATAATTATGACTAAAAACGAACTTATAGACTTTGTTAACCATAAATATAATGGCCATTTATCTGCCGCTAACACTAGTTTTGGGAGTATAAATAAATCTAAAGAAGTTTGGTGGTTAAATATACCTGTTCATAAATTTAATGATGATGTGAACTTACTTTTAAATGCACCTAATTATGCTTTATGGCTTTCCTTACCAAAAGGTTTTGCAAAAGGAGATGCCCTGTTTAAGATTAGGGAAGATAAAAATGCTGTGGATTTAGAAATTTCAGCAGATAAAAACTTTCAATATTTCAAAGATGTTAAGTCTGGAGGTACTGGATTTGATTTCAAACCATATATTAAAGAATCTATTAAATATTAATCATTCTATGACCTACACAGGCCAATACTGTTATAAATTATTTCACTCTGGAAAAGAATTCAAAAGGGTTATTGCAAAAAAGGAATGTGATCGTATGCTAATTTTAAAAGACCAGTCACATTAAGAAAAACTCCGAAGATTTATATCCTTAAGAGTGAGGACAAAAATGCGTAGGTATTTGATAAAGTTTAATAAAATAAAAATTTTAGTAGCATTAAACAATGGATATAATTAAAATTCACGATGAATTGTTAGATTTTTTATGGGACTTTAAAAAAGAAAATCCAGAATTCGTTTTTAGATTAAGGAAAACTAATCGAGGAAATAAATTAAGTGATGGATATTGGTTTTTGGGGAATGACGATTATTTAGCAATAGGATTTTGGGAAGGAATGAATTGGAGAACTAAAATGCCAAATATTTCCTTCATGATACATCCAGATGAAAGAGGATCTTCCTTATTTATAAATACATCAGATTCAAAATACAAGACGGATTTTGTAGAGAATAAACTTGTTAAGAAATTAGACTTACCTATCTCAAATTCAATTCCTGCATTTTTGAAATCCTACCCTGATATGTCATGGAGGGAAGCTTTACAATCTTTTTTATATTTTGATTACTATCAAATTAATAAAGAAATTCTAGAATTAGTCAATAAAAGCGATTCAAATGATAAATTACCTTTCGGGATTATTGATGAAGATGAATTCAGGATTAATTTCAAAAAGATTCTTGATTATAGATTAGAAAATAGTCTTTTCGCTAAAAAAGCACGTAAAGTTCAACCCAGCAGATTAAAGAACTTTGAAATTTTTAATTATGGACCAATTGAGGAGGTGTTTTTAAGGAATATACCTGAAAATAATCAATGGATCTTTATTACGGGAGAAAACGGTGTGGGAAAGTCCTCAATATTAAAAGCATTAGCTATGGCTATTGGCCATAGAAAAATGAGTGATGTTGAGACAAGAGAAAATAAGGGGTACGAAGTTCGGATGGATATTGTTGGGAATTCTGAAGGTTCCGTTACGTATTCGCGAAAAAAAAACACAGGCTCAAAAAAAATAAAACCTTTAACTCAAGGATTCGCTGCTTATGGCCCCATGAGACTACAACCAATTTTTAATGGATTATCTCCATCCATCCTTAAGGTAGCAAAAGGGAAAACTGGACGTTTCAAATCATTATTCGAAAATGATGGTTATTTACTCAATATCATAGACCAATTTGACTCTTGGATGGAAAAAGGTATTAATATTATAGAGAGACAAAAGGAAATTGGAGAATTGTTACTTAATGCCATGCCAAATATTGGAAAAGTTGAAATGGATTACAATTTAAATGAAATACCGGAAACACTTTTTCATGAAATTGACTCACATGGAAATTTATTAAATCCTGTAGGATTTGATAAATTATCTTCAGGTTATCTTAGTATTGCGGCTATGATGGGCGACATGTTGACAAGATTATTCGATCAACAACCCAATGTAAAAGATATTGCAGATCTTCGTGGTGTAGTCATTATTGATGAAATAGATATACATCTTCATCCTAAATTCCAAAAGCATTTTGTAGAACAATTATCAATTGCATTTCCAAATATTCAATTTATTGTTTCTACCCATAGTCCGATTCCTTTATTGGGAGCACCAAAAAATAGTGTCGTTTGTGTAGTTACTAGAGATAGAGATTCTGGAGTCAAGATTAATCGAGTGGATGATAAAATATATTTAGAGGAGTTATTGCCTAATACAATTTTAACTTCTCCTATTTTCGGTATGGATGATATAACCAATGAAAATAGAGAAAAAGGTTCATCTATTCGAACTGAAGAGTCATTTGAGGATATTAAATTCATGAATAAATTGGAAAGTAAAATCAGTGAATTTTTAAATAACAAAAAGGAATTGGCCTTGATAGAAAGATTTAAAAATAAGCGTAAATGAGATTTGTAATTAAGCCTGATGCTCACAAAACTATAAATCTTTCAAGTGAAAGCACCAAAGCCATTTTACTAGAAATTGCAACTAATAAAGCTATACATTTAATTTCAGATAAAATTTACCGGGAACCCTATAGAAATCCAGATGAGAATAGATCTCGGGTTGAAGACAAATTAGCCTTAAGTTATAATAATAAATGTGCTTATTGTGAACGTTTTGCTAAAGCGGATATCGAACATTATAGACCGAAAAAGAAAGTTATTGAAGATAATACTCATGAAGGATATTACTGGTTATGTTATGAATGGACAAATCTTTTGCCAGCCTGTGTCAAGTGTAATCGCGACGGGGGTAAGCACAGTAAGTTTCCAATAATTGGGACTAGGGTTTATAATCCAAGTTTTCTAGCTGACAAAAGTTTAAATAGTGATGACTGTAAAGCACAAAATAACCCTTTAAATTTAGAAATTCCATATCTTTTACATCCGGAAGTTGAAGATCCTGAACTATTTTTTGATTTTTATATCGATCCTAATGGTGATGGAATTAGAATTCGAGGTATTGATCAATTAAAGAGAGGTGAAAGAACCATAGAAATTTGTAAGTTAAATCGACAAGAACTAAGAATAGAAAGAGTAGAATTTGTAATAAATCCATTTAAACAAGCAATTGAATCTGCTTTTGGAATGTTAGGAAATGAATTTTACACAGAGAACGACTTTGAAACACAAATCATATTCCAACTCAATCAACTTATCTTAAATAAAGACAATGAAAATAGCGCTCATACTTTATTAAGAAAATTCATTGTAATATCACCTCAGAATTTTGAAAATATAGTTCTTCCCTATTTAACTAGTAGTATTAGAAGAATTGTACTGGAGGCATTTAAAACCATATAATTATGTCATTTACTGAGCTAAACAGTGTAGAACACTACATCATTCACAAACTAAGTGGAGATAATTTAAATAATGGAGAAGCTCATGAGCCCATCCCAGGCTATTCTCCCTACTGGAAGTTTAAAGCATCTAAAGACTTGGACAGATCAATTAATGAGGTTATAATCGAAACTGATTTGAACGCTGCTCTTATACGTTTAAATCCTGAAATAAAGTCTAGACCAGAGTTAGCAGAAGAAGTAATTTACAAGTTTCGAGCAATTTTGATATCGGTGAATCAAATTGGGTTAGTTAAAGCTAATGAGGAGTTTTTTAAATGGTTAGCAGGTGAAAAAACCATGGCTTTTGGGGAGAATAATAGACATGTCCCAGTTAGGTTATTAGATTTTAAAGATCATTCCAACAATGAATATATAGTTACAAACCAATTTCGTATTCATCACCGTGAGACAAAAATTCCGGATGTAGTGATGATGATCAATGGCATCCCAGTTGTTATAGGAGAGGCCAAAACACCTATTCGTCCCTCGGTAAGCTGGTTAGATGGAGCTCATGAAATTCATGAGATTTATGAAAATGCAGTTCCTCAATTATTTGTTCCCAACATTTTGTCTTTTGCGACTGAAGGCAAAGAATTATATTTTGGTGCTATTCGTACTCCCTTAGAATTCTGGGCACCCTGGAGGTTGGAAAATGATGACCAAGAATTAGCAAAACATTTTGGCTTAGGTGAAGTAGGAAAAGAGCTTTTAGACCTTTTACATCCCGCCCGATTATTAGATATACTTCAAAACTTCTCCCTTTTCACTACAAATAAAAAAAAGCAAAGAATGAAAGTAATTCCTCGCTTTCAGCAATATGAGGGAGCTAATAAAATTGTTGAAAGAGTTAAGGATGGTTTAATTAAAAAAGGGTTGATCTGGCATTTTCAGGGCTCTGGGAAATCATTGTTGATGGTTTTTGCAGCCCAGAAACTTCGAAAATCACCGGAATTAAAAAGTCCTACGGTTCTAGTTTTGGTAGATAGAATAGACTTAGACACACAAATTAGTGGGACGTTTAATGCTGCAGATATAGCCAACGTAGAATCTACAGAGAGTATTGGTGAATTAAAGCGGATGCTAGAAAGGGATACGCGTAAAATTATTATATCAACTATCTTCAAATTTAGGGACGCTAAACCTAACATGAATACTAGAGATAATATAATTGTATTGGTAGATGAGGCCCACAGAACACAGGAAGGTGACTTAGGTAGAGAAATGCGGGCCGCTTTGCCAAATGCCTTTTTATTCGGACTTACCGGAACTCCAGTAAATAAGGCTGATAAAAACACATTCTGGGCTTTCGGAGCGGAAGAAGATCAAGGTGGATATATGTCCAGATATACCTTCCATGATTCGGTAAGAGATAACGCTACTTTAAAATTACATTTTGAACCTCGCTTAGTAGATGTTCACGTAGATAAAGAAGCAATAGATAAAGCCTTCGAAGAATTTAAGGAGAATTCTGCACTCTCAGATGAAGAAGCAGATGCATTAAACCAGAGATCAGCTAAAATGGCTGCGTTTTTAAAATCCCCTGAAAGAGTTGAAAGAATAGTAGAAGATATTTCAAAACATTTTAAGGAAAAAGTAGAACCTCATGGTTTTAAGGCTATGATAGTAACTCCAGACAGACATGCGTGTGTACAATATAAGGAGGAGCTTAATAAATATTTTTCTGAACAATCAAGTGAGGTTGTAATATCAACCACAGCTAACGATCCTTTGGAATTTAAACAGAAGTGGGGAATTGATAAAAGTGCACAGGAAAAAATAATTGATAATTTCAATGATGCTTCATCAGAATTAAAATTCATAATTGTTACCGCAAAGCTATTAACAGGATTTGATGCTCCAATACTTCAAACCATGTATCTGGATAAATCTATAAAGGATCATACCCTTTTGCAGGCTATATGTAGAACTAATAGGTTATATCCTAAAAAGACATTCGGTAGAATAGTTGATTATTTCGGAGTGTTTGATGATGCTGCTAAAGCACTTCAATTCGATGAAGAAAGCGTAAAACAGGTTATTTCCAACTTATCTAAATTACGAGATGAATTACCTAAAGCCATGCAGGAAACGTTGGCACATTTTGAAGGAGTAGATAGAACCATTCTTGGTTTTGAAGGTCTGGAAGCAGCACAAAATGCAATTGATACTAATAATAAGAAAGATGCTTTTGCGAGAGATTATAAATTTCTCTCTAAGCTTTGGGAATCTTTGTCTCCTGATAGAATGTTAGATATTTATAATACAGATTATAAGTGGCTTTCTCAGGTATTCGAATCAGTAAAACCAGCATCTAATAATATTGGAAAACTTTTGTGGTTTACACTGGGAGCACAAACAACTAAACTTATTCATGAAGGAATACATGTAGGGCAAGTTCACACATTAGATGAATTTATCTTAGATGCAGATGTAATTGAAGATATATTTAATAACCCAGATCCTATACGAGCAAGAACCCTGGAGCAAATGCTCATAAAGCGATTTAAGAAGCATCAAGGAGACCCTAAATTCAAAAAACTGAGTGAGCGCTTGGAAAAGCTTAGAGAACGAGCAGAACAAGGTTTAATCACTTCTATCGAATTTGTAAAGGAACTCTGTAAATTGGCTAAAGAAACCGTTCAGGCGGAAAAAGAAGCCACTGCAAATATTCAAGAGAAAACTCCAAGGGCTGCCTTATCAGATCTATTTTCAGAATTAAAATCAGATCAAACTCCTGCAGTTGTTGAAAGAATTGTAGATGACATAGACAGTATTGTAAGAGTTATAAGATTTCCAGGATGGCAAACCACAAGTTCGGGAGAAAGGGAGGTACAGCAGTCCCTGCGAAAACAACTTTTAAAATATCAATTACACAAAGATCAAGTTCTATTTGATAGGGCTTATGGATATATTAAAGAGTATTATTAAATTAAAAATCAAAGAAAATTATTATTTAAATGGCAAAATTTTTAACGACTAATGGTATTTCATCATATATTGAAAATATAATTAAGGATGCAAAAAAAGAAGTGTACCTAGTCTCACCATATTTACAACTATCTCAATCTTTCGTAGAAAGATTACAAGATGCACAAGATCACAATGTCAAAATCACTATTGTTTATGGGAAAAGTGATTTAAAGTCTAGTGAAATGGACATATTAAAGGGTCTTTCCAATCTAACTCTTTATTTTTCAAAAAACTTACATGCTAAATGTTATTTTAATGAGTCTTCTATGGTTATTACTTCAATGAATATGTATGAATTTTCAGAGAAAAATAATCGAGAAATGGGAGTTTATATAACGAATTCTGAAGATAAAGAGCTTTATGATGGTGGATTTAAGGAAACATCTTCAATTATTAGGTCTGCAGAAACAGTACAGATTACAACTCCAATAAAATCTTCTAAGAGTAGTAATAAGAATAAAAAAACAGCAAAAAAGAAGAAATCAGATTCAGGGTGTTGTATCCGATGTGAAGATAATATACCCTTAAACTTAAATAGCCCTTACTGCAAAAAATGTTATAAATCCTGGTCATTTTATGAAAACGAGGATTTTGAGGAAAAGGTTTGTCATGGATGCGGAAAAGATAATTATTCAACCATGTTAAAACCTGTTTGTTATAAATGTTATAAAAGCCTAAATTAATTTTAATCAATGTGATTAAAATTTTAGCAGCTATTATTTTCTATAAAGATAAAACATGGATTGCTTGAAGGGGATCCTGAGCAATATAAAAACATCTGCAATCCAAAAAAAACATGATATTTTTTAAAACAAAAAACCCACAACTTTCGTTGTGGGTTTTCCTTTGCGGAGAATGAGGGATTAACTATGTTGATATCTGGAGGTTAAAATTGAAGCGGACAAGAATTGTCATGAAGAAAAATTATTTAAAAAATTTTTTTTATAATCAATACAACTCATTAAAAGATTTAAAAGGCCTATTCCAAACTTCCGTCATTACAGTTGATATTACATTTGTTTTGAAGTAAATTCTAACTCCGCCCACACAGGAATATGATCTGAGATGCGGCGAACGGCTACCATGTTCGGAAAACTTTTATAGATCAATACCACCCCAAAATTCAATAAATTAAATTTCCTGGAATTGAAAAAAATATTATCATATTCAGATGCCAAACATTCCTCTCTCACACACTCCAATTTCATGGTGGTCTTTTGATTCTCCAAGATCGGGAGGTACAAAGACTTTTTCAGCGGATTAAATACTGTATGGCTTTGCGGAACATTGAAATCGCCCAGAAAAACCAGGTTCTTATCAGGGTATTTACCGGGTAGAAATTTGAAATATTTGATCTCAGTTTCGGGTTGTTTCTTTTTAGGGATGGCGTGAAAATTCACCAAGGTAAATGGCTGCCCTTTATAACTAAAATCTAGCATATAAGGTTCCCTGTCAATTTCATCTATATAATGTTGATCCAACCAACCTCTGCCCTTCTGTTTCACCTTACTCGTTTTCCACAAATAAGCATAACGTTCGGTAGCATAAGGAGTGCTTTGGGTAGGATTACTCACCACATAGTCCCATTTGCTGCCTTTCCTATTTAAAGCATCCGCAAGTTTCGCCACAGCCTGTGTTCCTCCATACCCCGCAACAATTTCCTGCAGAGCTACAACATCAAATTCATTCAACACATCTGCAATAAAATTAATCTCAGCTTCTGTTTTGGTTTTTCCAAAGTTTTGAAGATTCCAAGAGGAAATCTTTACTTGGGCGAAAAGGAGTTCACTAAAGAAGCACAGAAATAAGATTAAAATGATACGGGGTTTTAGCATGGGAATTTAAATTATGACGTGGAACTGCCTGCGATTTTAAGGATGATGTCTATTGACCTTTGGAATAAATTAGTAGAAATTTATTTTTATGGGTAGTTTTTAATTTCAGGATGTTTGAAGAAAAAGACTCAGGTTCTAACACCTGAGTCTGTTGTTAATATAAGGAATTATGCAGTTTCATTATCTACTTTGATAGTGGGTTGCAAAAGCAGTATAATACATAGCACAACAATTAAATTGTCCTCCCTCAATAAAAATAAATGTCCTGATCCTCTTATTTATTTATGAAATCTAATATTACACCTTCCATATTAGAAGGAATCACTGCATTTTTAATTTTATAATTACCTTCTGGAATTCCCATTTCTCTAAACCATTGGCTCCAGTATTCCTGAATAATATCTAAAGTATAAGGATTGTCATCGTTCAAACTATTTATCCCAATTACTAATACTTCCAGATCTTGCAGATCTTTCGCTGCCGGTATGAAACCTAGATCTTGCTTTTGCATTTCTTCTTTCCAATTACTCTTTTTTAAATTCAGTTTGGATAGATATTTAGGGGTTAAATAAGATGTTCTTCCGCCTTCCTTCATTTCAGTTTTATCATAGTACATATAACCATCTGTGAGGATAACCAAAATATTTCTATGACAGTTATCCATACTATAATCCCTTACATTGTCTTTAAAAAATCGCCAAATATCAGAACCCGGGTAATTCTCTTTTATCCCATTTGCATCGGTTTTAGCAAATTCATAAAGCTTTATTGGCTCAGTTTGGTAAAGCGTTTGCGTTTCATCAATCAATTCTTTTGGAGTGTCTTTGGTAAAAGAAATTTTAAGATTTTCTGCTATCTCATTTATTTTACTGCTAGATGGTTCAGGATTAAAAAATAACTGAATACGATCTTCTAAAAGAACCAATTTTTTAGTTTTGATATGATTTGTAAAAGCCTTGGCTAAACTGCCCAAATATGCCACGTCTTTTTCAATAGATTTTGGTTGCTCAATCCTGTCGGAAAGGTCAAGAAGAATACTGATATTTAAATTATTCGGTTTGTTTTTAGTGATATATGCAGGACAATCCATGGTGGCTTCCGCTTTTAATTTAGTTGTTGCTTCCACTAAATTATTTTCCTCTTTAGGGTCATCGCCACAGGAGATAAATGCGAAAGAGAAAATTGCTAAGTAGCATATTGAAGATTTGAAATTCATTTTTAGACAGATTTAAGGTAAATTTTATTAGGTACATGCGAATCATTCAAGCCAAGATCATCTATATGTAAATCATATTCTTCCCTGCACTTTTGCAACAACTCGTCTTTATGTTTTTGGCCCATAGATAATTCTGAAGCAATAAAATGTTGCCAGCCTTGCAGATACTGTGAGGAGTTATTTTTATAATTTTTAATAGGGAATATAAAACCATCAATAACATTGTCCAGTTCCGTGCCTCTTACTTTTAGTTTATCCATCTCATCCTTAATTCCTTCTATTTTTAAGGCATGAGCCTCTAGCAACTTCTTTTTATTAAATATCTCGGCATTTAAACTGGAAAGAAACACCTGAATTTTATCACGGTCTGCATGTTCTTTCATTATAAAATCGAACACTAATCCCCAAATTAAATAGGACACAAATCCTGCAAATATTATCACCCAAAAGCCTGGACTTGTTAAAGCATATGAAACAGAAAAAGGAGGATCGCCATATACCTTATCTAAATCATACAACTTACCTTCTATTAAATAGGCCAATATGGCATCGAAAACAAATGTTATTATGAATAACATAGCAATCTTAAAGATGTTAAGTATTCCTTTTTTATGCTGAAACATGTGTATTAAATAGCCTAAGCCAAAAAATACAAAAGGTATAAAAACTATAAATCCTAATTCCAACATTCCATCTCTATAAGCTTCGGTTAATGCCTGTGGATAAAATATACCACCGAAAAGATCTATAGATGGATCAAAATTTCGAAAAAATCCAGAATAGGAGGTTGAGATATAAAAAATAAAAATATAAGCGCTAATAGGAAGCAATAGAAATAGTCCAATCCAAAATTTAACCGATGATTTAGCATCCACCTCAATTCCGTAGTCCTTGGGGTTTTTCCTTACATTGATTTTATCTTGTTCAAGTTTTTCAATTTGACTCTCCAATGTAGATTTATGATCTAATAAGCCGCCCAGGGTTTCAGATTTATTTAATAATGAGGTATTAATCCCTTTCTGCTCTGCAATATATGGTTGCTTCAGCCTACGTTGCTCTTCTTCTTCTTCTCTACATTTTTTCTCAAATCGGTGAAATTGTGCCTGTAATGACGTTTTTAAGTTATGAAAATTCCCTAGGCATGCTTTCGATTCTCCATGTCCTTGATTGTGATAGGTTAATCGTTGATCATAAAGCGTTTCATTCTTAGACTCTTCAACTTTAAGAGTCTTTAAAGCAGATAAATTTCTTAAAATACTCATATAGATTAATTATTAAGTTCATTTAAAAATTCAGTTTTAGATTTATTTTCTTTAGCGCTCTGTAATAAGTATTCTGCTAAAGCATCTACGTTTTCATCTAAAAATTCAAACTTTCTACAATACTTTTTAAGGGTAGTCAACTCATCTTCTGTTATCTCTTGATCTGCCCAAATCATTACGGCAAAATCGTATAAGTACTCCATTCTTTCTTCAAGAGAATCCGGGATGGTTATTTCTCCAACAGATCCAGTTAATATCTTATCTAATTCTTCACTTGATACATTCCGTTCTTCAGCAAACTTATAAAGGAGTTGCATCTCTAAATGACTAAAATTTTCATCTGAAAGAGCAATTTGATAAAGTCTAAGAAAGTGACTTTTTAACTGTGCATTGATTTCTGTTTTTTCCATGGTTAGTTTTTAAATTTGGTTACGTAAATTTTTAAATAAATAGGGAGTTAAGTTCCATTAAGAAGAATTCTCCAACATATATTACGCTATTGTTTAGGCATATTATTGTTAGAAAAAATGGAATAAATATTAAGAAGAATAGGGATTCTCCTATAAGTAAGATCCGTTTGGAACCAAATTAAAATTTGGTTGAAACCGTTAATTAAATAATTGTAGTTGTATGAATACATATAGAAGGGCTAATTAAATAATAAGCTCTTCTGGTAGGGCAGAAAAATAAATAATAATGATCAATATATAACTTATTTTTTAATTATTTACGATAAGGGCTTGAAATGCATCGATCCAAAAAACTAAGGCAACGGGAAATTATTGATAAAATATTCCCTTAGAATATTAAAAGTGATTTTTACATGATATTAAACTCAGGTGCATTTAAATATCTATCTGCAAAGGCTTCCTGTTTTATGATCGCTATAGATTTTTCATTTGCTTTATAACAATAGATCAGGCCATGGAAGGATTCCCCTAACTGATCAAAATAAAAAGATTGTAATATGTTCTCTTCTTCATCTGTATTCCAATTTGTGGCTTTTTTTAATGTCAAATTTGCATTTTCGTAGTTCAGTTTAGATTCCAAGCTAAGCTGCACGGAACTTAATAACTCCTCCAATACAACATCTTCGAGAATACCAATAATTAATTTAGTGCCAGGTACACTTAGCTTTTCTAACTCTATGTAATAACCTTTATCCCCCAGGTCATCTTCCTTTACTGTATTCCATCCGGCGGGATAATCAACTGAGATTTTTGAGTTTTCTAAATTCTCTAAGGTAGAATTAGTGTTACAACCGAAAAGAATTACTAAAAGAAAAAGTGTATTTAATTGTTTCATGGCATTTAAAGTCTTGCTGAGTTATTTAAAAAAGTAAGTGTAACTGTTGCAAATGACAAAACGTGTCATAACTAAAAAACAAAGCCCCAGAAATTCCGAGGCCTTTAATTATTTCTGAAAGAATTCTTATAGATCTAGAGAATTTTTGAATTCTTTTGAATCTGTTGTTTTAACAATTTCATCTTTCATTTTCAAATATTCTTCTTCACTAATTTCTGAAATTTCTTTTACTTCTCCATTTCTATCGAGGGTTGCTATAGAATATTCTGGCATCTCAAAAGTAGTAGCTAAAGCAGGATCTATTAAAGGAGTTCCTTCAACAATGATTTTAGTTTGCCCGTAGACCAGTGCCCACCATGTTTTAGAGTAAACCACACCATCTACAAGTGCTACTGCTCCAGGAGTGGCCTCTATTGCTCTATCTATAGCTTCTTTTAAATTTGGCCTGCCAAAAGGAATCCAAAGGATAATATGTGCTTTATCTACTCCTTCATTTCTAGTCTTTCCTCTTGTAAAAGTACTTGCTTTAGATAAGTCTACATTTTTTGTTGAAATAATGGTAAAGTCTGTAATTCGATAAGCACAACTTGATAATAAAAAACAAGCAAATAGTAATAGTGTAATTTGTTTTTTCATAAAAAAAATAATTTAGTGATCCATTTCAATCTCAAAAATGGGTTATTTAATATAAAGCGTGAGATTGTAATCAAAGATTTGTTAATGTCTGAAAATCCCGATTAACGCTTTTCGAAAAACAAACCTAATTAACATATTAAATAAAGTTTTACGGTTTACCGTAAAGGCGTTTAAAATTCAAAATAAATAGGATGGACTAAATTCAATTAAAATTAAAACCTAATTCGACACCTAAAAAAAAAGACTCTTTAAACATTAAGTTTACGCGGCATTTAAGCGTAGAATGAGGATTACAAAAAAATGTGATCCCATTAGGGGGATCCTGGGCAAAGAAAAACCCGCACCACGCCAAAAAGCGTGGCTTTGTTTTTTATTTTCAAAAACGCCTTCAAGCGAAAAGCTTGGGCGTTTATTTGAAAACAAAAAACCCACAACTTTCGTTGTGGGTTTTCCTTTGCGGA
>TARA_R100000935_G_scaffold19518_1_pt1 | contig 24771 bp, 22 predicted proteins | sample TARA_R100000935 | Tara Oceans TARA_R100000935 (sample SAMEA2621502) | marine metagenome | biome: marine biome (ENVO:00000447); feature: surface water layer (ENVO:00002042); material: "saline water (ENVO:00002010), including plankton (ENVO:xxxxxxxx)" | depth 5 m
TTGTGGAATAGTCGCTTAACGATTAGAGAGCTGCTAGCAAGGTGGCAGGGTCAAAGGCCACAGTATAAGTATGATGATCATGATAACGTTGTCATCTATGGGGCAGGAGAGGCCGGTAAAGAGCTCTTAGAAGGTTTAAGAAACTCTCATAAGTATAATGTCGTCGCTTATGTCGATGACGATCCGCAATTGACAGGCGCCTATTTACTCGGTAAACAAATTCACGCGGCTTCTGACCTTATCAGACTCGTGGGTAAACTAGATGTTGCCCAAGTCTTTTTAGCCATTCCTTCTCTCAGTCGATCACGCAAACGCCAAATCATCGATAAACTAGAAGGTATCTCTATTAAAATCAAAGAATTGCCTAGCTTAGAAGAAATCGCTGAAGAGAAAGTGACCGTTAGTAGCATGCGTAGAGTGGATATATTAGATGTGCTGGATCGGCAGACGGTTGAGCCTGACGTTAATCTTTTACAGCAAAATATTACGGGTAAAAGCGTACTGGTGACAGGTGCCGGTGGCTCTATCGGTAGTGAATTGTGTCGTCAAATTATCAAGAATAAGCCAAAATGCTTGGTACTATATGAATTATCTGAGTACGCGCTTTATACGATTGATCAAGAGCTTACGGCAAAGAAAGCTAAAAATAAAGACTACTATGCTATAGAGATCGTTGCTATTATTGGCAATGTGACCAACGAAGACAACTTGCTGCGCGTATTGAACCTCTATCATATACAGACGGTCTATCATGCAGCGGCTTATAAACACGTCCCTATCGTAGAGCATAATCCGTTTGAAGGCGTGATTAATAATAGTAAAGGCACCTATCACTGTGCGCGTGCCGCGATACAAGCGAAGGTTGACACCTTTGTACTGATCTCCACCGACAAAGCAGTCAGACCGACTAACATAATGGGAGCGTCTAAGCGTTTAGCGGAGTTAGTCTGTCAAGGGCTTAGTATGACGACGGCTCATACTTGTATCAGTATGGTGCGCTTTGGCAATGTGCTTGGGTCCTCAGGCTCGGTAGTCCCTGTGTTTACGAAGCAGATAGAACAAGGACGCCCTATAACGGTTACCCATCCTGATGTCACGCGATATTTTATGACGATTCCTGAAGCCGCCAATCTAGTGATTCAAGCAGGGGCGATGGCAAAAGGCGGTGAAGTATTCGTTTTAGATATGGGTGAGCCAGTAAAAATCGTCGATTTAGCGCGTCGTATGATTCATTTGAGTGGACACAGAGCAAAGACTACTGATAATCCGAATGGCGATATAGAGATAATTTTCACTGGTTTGAGACCAGGTGAAAAGCTCTACGAAGAGCTTATCATCGGTGAGGATAATATTGAAAACACCGGTCATCCACTGATCATGCAAGCGATGGAGCATAGCTTTCCTTTAGCTGAGCTTGAATTGATACTGTCTGAGCTGACTGAAAAGCAAAAAGAGTTTGACGTTCCTTGGTTAAAGCAACAGTTTAAGCAGTTTGTAGCGGGTTATCAAGAAGGATCTATAGATAAATAACTCTCTACTAATATCTTAAGTATTGTACTATTAAATAGAATTGATTAGATTGGCAAAGGAATATTATGTTAGACATCAAAGATATAAGAATTGCAGTCATTGGTCTAGGTTATGTGGGCTTGCCATTGGCGGTTGAGTTTGGTAAGTTTTTGCCAGTAGTAGGTTTCGATATAAATGCCAGTCGTATAGCTGCACTTTGCACAGGTACAGATCATACGTTAGAAGTGAGTAATGAAGAATTAGCACAGGCCTCGCATTTGAGTTACAGTTGCGACATCAAAACACTCAAAGCCTGTAACTTTTTTATAGTGACCGTACCGACGCCTATCGATGAGTATAAACAACCCGATTTGACGCCATTAATAAAAGCCTCTGAGGCTATTGGCAGCCTGCTGAAAAAAGATGATATTGTGGTCTATGAGTCTACCGTCTACCCCGGAGCTACTGAAGAAGTCTGTATTCCAGTATTAGAACAAGTCTCTAGATTAACCTTTAATCGAGATTTTTATGCGGGATATAGCCCTGAACGTATCAATCCAGGTGATAAAGAGCATCGCGTTACTAATATTTTAAAAGTAACTGCAGGCTCAACGCCTGAAGTCGCTGATTTCGTCGATGAAGTATATAACTTAATTATTACTGCAGGGACGCATAAAGCCCCTTCTATTAAAGTAGCAGAGGCTGCAAAAGTCATAGAAAACACACAAAGAGATGTTAATATTGCCCTAATCAACGAGCTGGCAGTCATTTTTAATAAAATGGACATCGATACCGAAGCGGTATTAAAGGCAGCAGGTACCAAATGGAATTTCTTACCTTTTCGTCCAGGTTTAGTTGGCGGTCATTGTATCGGGGTAGATCCTTATTATTTGACTCATAAAGCACAGGCCATCGGCTATAATCCAGAAATTATACTAGCTGGTCGTCGCTTGAATGATAGCATGGGCGAGTATGTGGTAACCCAACTGGTCAAAACGATGATCAAAAAGCGTATTCAAGTTGAAGGTGCCAAAGTTTTGATTTTAGGGTTAAGCTTTAAAGAAAACTGTCCAGATGTGCGCAATACTAAGGTCATCGATATCGTACATGAGCTAGAAGAATATAATATCGAGGTTGAGGTTTATGACCCTTGGGTAGATAAAGCAGAAGCTGAGCGTGAGTACAATGTGACACCAGTCAGTAAGCCTGCTAAAAATAGTTATGATGGCATTATCTTAGCTGTTGCCCATAATCAGTTTGTAGAAATGGGTATAGAGCAGATAAGAAGCCTTGGTAAAGGCAGCCATGTGCTTTACGACCTAAAGTATGTGTTTGCAAAAGAAGATACTGATATCCGTTTATAAACTACAATAAATATGGACAACAATCGTTATGACGTCAACTGCATATCAGAACGTTGAAGAAAAATTAATTAACGAACCAAAGACATGGTTAATCACTGGTGTCGCTGGCTTTATCGGGTCTAATTTACTAGAAGAGCTATTGTTACTAAATCAAAAAGTAGTCGGTCTAGATAACTTTGCGACGGGTTTTCAGCATAATCTAGATGAAGTACAAGGTTTGGTAAATGAAGATCAGTGGCAGAGCTTTACCTTTATAGAAGGTGATATTCGTAATTTAAATGACTGTCAGACAGCATGTACAGGCGTGGACTACGTACTGCATCAAGCAGCACTTGGCTCAGTACCACGCTCTATCGCTGACCCTATCAATACCAATGATACCAATATCTCAGGCTACTTAAATATGCTCGTAGCAGCTCGTGATGCTCAGGTAGCTAGCTTTACCTATGCGGCGAGTAGCTCAACGTATGGCGATCATCCAGCATTGCCAAAAGTCGAGGATGCTATTGGCAATCCGTTATCTCCCTATGCGGTAACTAAGTATGTCAATGAGCTGTATGCAGATGTGTTTGCTCGTACTTATGGCTTTAAGACGATAGGTCTACGTTACTTTAATATCTTTGGTAAACGTCAAACACCTGATGGCGCATACGCAGCGGTAATACCAAAGTGGACGGCCGCTATGATCGCAGGTGAGGAGGTGTTCATTAATGGCGATGGCGATACCAGTCGTGATTTTAATTTCATTGAAAATGCCGTACAAGCTAATATCCTAGCAGCAACTGCTACTGAAGAAGCCAAGAACCAAGTATATAATGTAGCAGTTGGTGGTCGTACCACCCTTAATACACTGTTTTCAGCACTTAAAGAGCATTTAAGTACTAATGGCGTTAGCTATATTCAAGAACCAGTCTATCAAGATTTTAGAGCAGGAGACGTGCGTCATAGTCAGGCTGATATTAGCAAAATACAAAATGCGTTAGGTTATGAGCCACAGTTCGATATTATTCAAGGTATTGAGAGAGCAATGCCTTGGTATGTAAAGTCTTTAGCATAAAGTAATAAGTGGGTTTTTATGAAAATATTAGTAACAGGTGGTGCAGGCTTTATAGGATCTGCAGTGATACGTCATATTATAAATAATACTGAAGACAGTATTGTCAATGTTGATAAGCTTACCTATGCTGGTAATCTGGAGTCGCTTATTAGTGTAAGTGACAGCCAGCGTTATGTTTTCGAGCAAATTGATATCTGCAATGCAGACGAACTTAAGCGCGTATTTTCGGAGCACCAGCCCGATGCTGTGATGCACCTTGCCGCCGAATCCCATGTTGATCGCTCCATTGATGGTCCTGCTGAATTTATTCAAACCAATATCGTGGGTACCTATACGCTGTTAGAAGCTGCTCGCAGTTATTGGAATGGGCTAGATACTGAACGTAGACAAGCTTTCCGCTTTCACCATATTAGTACTGATGAAGTTTATGGGGATCTGCCACACCCTAGTGATCAAGAGGATGCAGATAAATATCTATTTATAGAAACTACTGCTTACCAACCCAGTAGCCCCTATTCAGCTAGTAAGGCCAGCTCTGATCATTTGGTGAGGGCTTGGCTACGTACTTACGGCTTTCCAACGCTTATTACTAACTGTTCAAATAATTATGGCCCTTATCATTTTCCTGAGAAGCTCATTCCATTAGTTATCCTGAATGCTTTAGAAGGCAAGCCATTACCTATTTATGGTAAGGGCGATCAAATTCGCGATTGGTTATATGTAGAAGATCATGCTCGTGCACTTTATAAGGTAGCTACCGAAGGTAAGGTGGGCGAAACCTATAATATTGGTGGTCATAATGAAAAGAAGAATATTGAGGTGGTACGTACCATTTGCAATATTCTTGATGAGCTGATACCAAATAGCAGCAGTTATGAATCATTAATTACATACGTGACTGACCGGCCAGGCCATGATCGTCGCTATGCTATAGATGCTAGTAAAATAGAAAAAGAATTAGGTTGGAGTCCTCAAGAAACATTTGAGTCCGGTATACGTAAGACCATACAGTGGTACTTAGATAATCAGAAATGGTGTCAGAACGTACAAGACGGTAGCTACCAGCGCGAGCGTTTAGGTCATGGCGAATGAAAATACTGCTGTTAGGGAAAAATGGGCAATTAGGTTGGGAGCTACAGAGGTCTTTAGCGCCTTTAGGTAAGCTCATTGCATTAGATCGTTTATCTCAACAGACCGTTTCATTGTTATGCGGTGATCTAATGGACTTAGATGGCTTACGTCAAACCATAACTTCATTGAAGCCAGATGTTATAGTCAATGCAGCAGCTTATACCGCAGTAGATAAGGCTGAAAATGAACCACAGCTTGCACAGCTAACTAATGCGCAAGCGCCAAAGTTGTTAGCTGAAGAAGCCAAAAGAATAGATGCTTTGCTCGTTCATTACTCTACTGATTATGTATTCAACGGTGAGGGTAAAGCTCCTTGGCATGAGACTGATGAACCAGACCCTGTTAACCAATATGGTCAAAGTAAGCTTGATGGAGAGCAAGCTATTCAGGCGAGTGGTTGTAAGCACCTCATATTTCGTACTAGCTGGGTTTACAGTAACAGAGGCAATAATTTCGCTAAAACGATGTTGCGTTTAGCGAGTGAGCGTCAGTCTTTATCGATAATCGATGATCAAGTAGGTGCACCAACTGGTGCGGCATTATTGGCGGATTGTACGGCTCATGCTATATATCAATCGGTTCGTAACCCTCAGCTTTTAGGTTTATATCACCTATCAGCAAGCGGACAAACTACTTGGTATGAGTATGCTAATTTAGTGATTGAACATGCTAAAACTATAGGGAAGGAACTGGCTGTAAATGAAGTAATCCCCATTAATACTTCAGATTACCCTACGCCTGCAACAAGACCGCATAATTCAAGATTAGATACTAGCAAGTTCTGCAAGAACTTTAATTTGGTATTACCTAGATGGCAGGATGGTGTGATCAGAATGCTTGGTGAAACTAACAACTAATGAGAGTGTGATATGACACAACGTAAAGGAATTATTTTAGCAGGCGGTTCTGGTACTCGTTTACACCCTATTACTATGGGTGTATCAAAACAGTTGTTACCAATTTATGATAAGCCAATGATTTATTATCCGTTATCGGTGTTGATGTTAGCTGGTATTCAGGATATCTTGCTGATTTCAACGCCTGAAGATTTACCTAACTTTAATAAGATGCTTGGTGATGGTAGCCAGTTCGGAATAAGCTTACAGTATGCAGAGCAGCCTAGTCCAGACGGCCTAGCTCAAGCTTTCGTTATTGGTGAAGAGTTTATTGGTGATGATAATTGCTGCCTAGTGTTAGGTGACAATATATTTTATGGTCAAAGCTTCTCACAGAAGCTCAAAACAGCGGCAGCACAAAAGCAAGGTGCTACGGTGTTCGGCTATCACGTCTCTGATCCTGAACGTTTCGGTGTAGTAGACTTTGATGACAAGGGCAAAGCGCTCAGTATTGAAGAAAAGCCAGCTCAGCCAAAATCAAATTATGCGGTTACGGGGCTTTATTTTTATGATAACCGAGTAATAGAAATTGCTAAGTCTTTATCGCCCTCGCACCGTGGCGAGCTTGAGATTACCGATATTAATCAGCGTTACTTAGATGATGAACAGCTACAAGTTGAATTATTAGGACGTGGCTTTGCTTGGTTAGATACGGGTACGCATGAGTCATTATTAGAAGCAGGACATTTCGTCCATACTATCGAACAGCGTCAAGGTTTAAAAGTGGCGTGCTTAGAAGAGATCGCATGGAATAATGGGTGGATATCTAACGAAACTCTCCGTGATCAAGCGGAGAGGTTCAAAAAAACAGGCTATGGTCAGTATCTCTTTAATCTACTTGATGAGGTAAAGAAGTGAAGTTAACGCAAACGGCTATTCCTGATGTGGTATTGATCGAGCCGACTGTCTTCACCGATGAGCGTGGTTGGTTTATGGAAAGCTTCAATGAACAGCGCTTTCATGAAGAGCTTACTAAGCTAGGCTTACCAACTCCTCGACCTTTTGTGCAGGATAACCATTCTTGCTCTCGTAAAGGTGTCTTACGTGGATTGCACTATCAGACAGCTCCCCATGCTCAAGGTAAGCTGGTGCGTGTGACCCAAGGTGCCGCCTTTGATGTGGCGGTAGATATCCGCAAAGGCTCTCCTACTTTTGGTCAGTGGGTTGGTGCACAGTTAAGTAGTGAAAACAAGCATATGTTGTGGATACCTGAAGGTTTTGCTCATGGTTTTGTGGCATTAGAAGATGACACGCATTTTATTTACAAGACCACAGATTATTATAGTAAAGAATTTGAAAGAGCTATCATGTGGAATGATAATGATCTAGCTATCGGTTGGCCAAAAATTGATAAAATATATGTTAGTGAAAAAGATTCTCGTTCACAAAATTTTCGTATAATAAGTATACTTTAAAAGCCTGCTATGAAAACACTTAAATCAAGTAGCTTTATTAGCGGTGCAGGAATATATTTATTTGCGAATATACTTAATGCTGTTATTCCTTTTATATTATTACCTATACTGACTCGTTATTTAGATCCTATGCAGTATGGTGAAGTAGCGATGTTTCAAGTGATGTTAGGTGCGCTAAGTGCATTTGTAGGAGTTGCGTTCGTAGGTGCTGCTGGTAGAAAGTATTATGATTTCAATCTTAATAGAGAAGAGTTAGCTGAATTTATCGGGTCTTGTATTCAGCTGATCGTAATATTTTCGCTAATTGTATTTTCGGTGCTTTTTATTTTTCAACGGCAGTTCTCTGAGTGGTTGAACCTCAAGCCTAGCTATTTATTATTTGCGGTATCAGTAGCTTTTTGTAGTGTAATAATAAATATACGCTTAGGGCAGTGGCAAGTACACAAGCAAGCGGTTAAGTACGGTGCATTACAGATATCACAAAGCTTGTTAAATATGCTTTTATCTCTTTTATTAGTTGTAGTATTGTTAAAAGGGGCAGAAGGTCGCATAGACGCTCAGATAATAATAAGCAGTGTTTTTCTAGCAATTGCTTTATATTTATTGAAGAAAGATAACTTACTCAAGGTGTTCATTTGGCGAAAAGACTATTTAGCTGAAGCTCTCAGATTTGGCATACCGTTAATGCCTCATATAGCAGGTGGTTTTTTATTAACTACGGTAGATAGGATAGTAATCAATAGAGAGATTGGATTGGCTGAAGCAGGTATTTATATGGTCGCTGTGCAGCTAACAGCAGCAGTAGGAATCTTATTTGATGCCATTAATAAAGCTTATATCCCTTGGCTATTTGAACAATTGAAGGCAGATCAACTACCACAAAAGAAAAAGATAGTAAAATTGACTTATGTTTGGTTTATTCTAATTATATTAGGAGCGATGTTAAGCTTTGTAATTGGTCCGCCGCTAGCAGTGTTTATAGCAGGTGAGCAATATGCTCAAGCAGGTAAGGTTGTAGGTTGGCTAGCATTGGGTCAAGGCTTTCAAGGAATGTATTTGATGGTAACCAATTATATCTTTTATTCTAAAAGAACGGGTTTATTATCGATAGCTTCCATTAGCTCCGGAGTTTTAAATTTAATTTTATTAATTGTATTAGTTCGATTTTTTGGTTTAGAAGGGGCGGCAATTGCGTTTGCTACTTCTATGGGTATTCGATTTTTACTGACTTGGTGGATAGCAAATAAACGTCATCCGATGCCATGGTTTAGTTTTAATAGTTAGAGGAATTTTTAAATGTTAAGTAACAGCACTATTTTAATTACAGGCGGAACAGGTTCATTCGGGAACACTTTTGTTCCCATGGTGTTAGAAAAATATAACCCTAAAAAAGTTATTATCTTTTCGCGTGACGAGATGAAACAATGGGATATGGCCAAAAAATTCGTTGGGGATGATAGAGTCCGCTTTTTCATTGGTGATGTCCGTGATAAAGAACGCTTATATCGCGCACTAGATGGTGTAGATTACGTTGTTCATGCTGCTGCCACCAAAATTGTACCTACAGCTGAATACAATCCTTTTGAGTGTGTGAAAACTAATATCAATGGCGCTATGAACTTAATTGATGCTTGCATTGATAAAGGTGTTAAAGGAGTTGTGGCGCTATCTACAGATAAAGCTAGTAGCCCGATTAACCTGTATGGTGCTACTAAACTTGCCTCCGATAAGTTATTTGTAGCAGCTAACTCTTATTCTGGAGAGCATGGGACTAAGTTTTCAGTTGTACGTTATGGAAATGTAATGGGTTCTCGTGGTTCAGTTATTCCATTCTTTATGTCTATCAAAGATAAAGGCGTGTTACCAATTACAGACGATCGTATGACTCGCTTCATGATTTCATTAGAAGATGGTGTTAAATTAGTTTGGCATGCATTTGAAGATATGGTTGGCGGTGAGATTTATGTCAAAAAGATTCCATCGATGAAAATGACAGACTTAGCTCGTGTTGTAGCTCCAGAAGCAAAACAAGAGGTTATTGGTATCCGCCCAGGTGAAAAGCTGCATGAGCAAATGATTAGCGTTGAAGATGCTTATTATACTTACGAGTATCCTGAGCACTTTAAGATTTTACCCACTATTAATAAATGGGCAACTGATCCTGCAAGGATTAAAGATGGTAAACGTGTTCCTGAAGGGTTCGAATACGCCAGTGACAACAATAGTGAATGGATGAGCGATGCTGATCTGCAAGAGTGGATAGACACTAACCGTGAAAAGATTGGGAGTATCTAAATGATTCCTTATGGCCGCCAAGATATTAATCAACAAGATATTGATGCTGTTGTTGAAGTCCTTAAATCAGACTTTTTGACTCAAGGGCCTAAAGTACCTGCATTTGAGAAATCCGTTATGGAAGCCTGTAATGCTAAGTATGCTGTAGCGGTTAACAGTGCAACCTCTGCGCTACATATCGCTTGTCTTGCATTAGGATTAGGAGAAGGTGATCGGCTTTGGACGACGCCTAATACTTTTGTTGCTTCAGCAAATTGTGGACTATACTGCGGTGCACAAGTTGATTTTGTAGATATTGATCCTGATACCTATAATTTATGTGCGAAAGAATTAGAGAAAAAGCTAATTGTTGCAGAACAAGAAGGTAAGCTACCTAAAATAGTCATCCCTGTTCATTTTAGTGGACAGCCCTGTGATATGGCAGCTATTCACGCCTTATCTCAGAAATACGGCTTTAAGATTGTTGAAGATGCCTCTCATGCTATCGGTGGTAAATATAAAGACGAACCTATCGGCAACTGTCGCTATAGTGATATTACTGTCTTTAGCTTCCATCCTGTAAAAATCGTAACCACAGCTGAAGGTGGCGTAGCAGTTACGAATGATACTAAGTTAGCGGAGCAGTTGAATATATTACGCAGCCATGGTATCACTCGTGATGAAGGCTTAATGACCAAACCTGCTGACGGGCCTTGGTATTATCAGCAAATTGAGCTTGGCTATAACTACCGTATGACGGATATGCAAGCCGCCTTAGGTGTCTCTCAGATGCAGCGTTTAAATGATTATGTTGCTAAACGCCACGAGCTAGCTGAGCATTATAATGAGTTACTTAAAGAGCTGCCTATTACATTACCGTGGCAGCATGAGGATAGCTACTCAGGCCTGCATCTATATGTCATTCGTTTACAGCTGGATAAGATTTCTAAAACGCACCTTGACGTATTTAATGGTATGCGTGAAGCAGGCATATTAGTGAACCTTCATTATATTCCAGTACACTTGCAGCCTTATTATCAAGATATGGGCTTTGAAGAAGGGCAGTTCCCTGAAGCAGAGCAATATTATAAAGAGGCTATCAGTTTGCCTATGTTCCCAACTATGACTGAAGATCAGCAAAGCACGGTAGTTAAAACACTTATTGAAAAACTTGGATTATAAGTTATGCGAATATCTCCATCCTTAGATGACTTGACTAAGCTTATCAAGCATCAGCTCAATAATTTATTCTTTTTAAATGAGTCAGAGTCTATAACTCTTGATTACTGTCTACCTTCTGCTTTGAAGCTTACAGAAAACTGCTTTCAATATTCAAAAAACAAATACTACAAATCAAATGGAAATGTTTTCTTTTCTATTTATCATTCAGGGCAATATTGTATTTTTCTGTACTTTTTAGCCCGTCAAATTTTCATTGACTATCCAGAGGAAAGAACTCTTGCTGATAAGCTCTACTATTTAAATAAAACCCTTAACGGACTAGATCTATACTATGAAGTAAATATGCCTGCAGTATTCCACTTAGATCATCCGGTAGGCAGCGTTATAGGAAGGGCTACCTATGGAGATGGATTTACATTCTCTCAGTTATGTACTGTTGGAAACAATAAAGGAGTTTTTCCAGTAATTGGAGAAAATGTTTTAATGCTTTCAGGTTCTAAAATCTTAGGAAATAGCTATATTGGTAAACATACTATTATATCTGCTAACACATATATTAAAGACCAGGATGTACCTGATAATTCGATAGTATTTGGATCTTCTCCCAACCTAACAATCAAAAAAAGAAGAGTTTAAACCCATGAAAGTAGCTATTATTCCAGCACGTGGTGGTAGCAAACGTATTCCACGAAAGAATATTAAACAGTTTTGTGGAAAACCAATGATAGCTTACTCTATTGAAGCAGCTATTGAATCTGGCTGCTTTGACAGAGTTATTGTCTCTACGGATGATACTGAGATTGCAGAAGTAGCGCAGGCGTATAATGCAGAAGTTCCTTTTATTAGACCGGAAGAACTTTCTAATGATCATGCAGGTACCATTCCTGTTATACAGCACGCTGTTAACTGGTTAATTGAGCAGGGTGAAGCTCCTGAATTTGTTTGCTGTCTGTATGCTACTGCACCCTTTATAACGCCGGAAGCAATAAAACAGGGTTTACAGCAGTTAGAAGATACGAACGCTGCGTATGCTTTTTCAGCGACTAGCTATGCCTTTCCTATTCAACGGGCTTTTAGAATCAAGCCCTCACTTGGCGTAGAAATGTTTGAGCCAAAGCAGTTTAATACTCGCTCACAAGACTTAGAAGAAGCTTATCATGATGCCGGGCAGTTCTACTGGGGCACTAAAGAGGCTTGGCTAACAGAAAAGATTATCTTTGGCTCGGAATCTACACCTGTTATTTTGCCTAGACATCGGGTTCAAGATATTGATACTCCTGAAGACTGGCAACGTGCTGAGCTATTGTTTAAGGCCATGCAACTATGAATGTAGTCTTTCGCTGCGACGCTTCCATTCAAATAGGCACCGGTCACGTCATGCGCTGCTTAACGCTTGCTGATGAATTAACGAGTCAGGGTGCTAAGTGCTATTTTATATGTCGTGAGCATAAGGGTAACCTTATAGACTTTATTACTCAAAAGGGGTATGAGGTTTATAAGCTTGAGGCAATACCTCTAAATAATAGCAACAGGGATGAAGCAGAGTCTACTCTATCTCACTCAGAATGGTTAGGAACAAGTCAAGCGGAAGATGCCAAGCAATCTATAGATATCGTTAGTACTATACAACCTAAATGGTTAGTTATTGACCACTATGCCTTAGACAGTTATTGGGAAAAAAAGCTTAGGACTTACTGCAATAAAATTTTAGTTATTGATGATTTAGCAGATAGAAAACATGATTGTGACGTCTTATTAGACCAGAACTTTCTTCCAAACTTTAAGAAAAGATATGATGGACTAGTCTCTGATAGAACAATTCAACTTTTAGGCCCTTCATATACTATACTTAAAAATGAGTACTTTAAAATAAGAGCTTTTGAGAGACAGATAGAGCCCTTTGTTAAGCCACAAGTTCTTGTTAACTTTGGGGGGATTGGTAATTTCCGACTTCTCTCAATTTTTATTAATGCGGCAAATCAAAACCCTCAATTTAAATACGCTATTATAACAGGGGCTTTAGAACCAGAACAATTCAAACAGCTAGAAGATATAATCGCCGGCGATCATATCACCTTATCGAACTACACCACTGAAATGCCTAAACTCATGTCTCAGAGCCAGTTTGCGATTGGCGCATGTGGCTCAACTGTATGGGAAAGATTCTGTTTAGGTCTCAATTCTGCTTTGGTAGAAATGGCTGAGAATCAACACCCTTTAATCACATACCTCGAAAGCGAAAGATTAATTGACAATTTAGGTCATAAAGATATTTTAAGTAGCACTAAGATATCTAGCTTTCTGAATAGCTTAGATATTAAGAGCCCTACCTACTCTAAGAGAAAGGAAAGAATTATGAATCTTGTGGATGGCTTAGGTGCTCAACGAATTAGTAACGTTATATATAAATTATAGGAGCTCGTATGAAAGGGAATATTAGACCAATACAGCGTTCTGACGCTGAACTGATTTTAAAATGGCGGAATACAGATGCTGTTCGTCTAAATATGTATAATCATGAAACTATCGATCTAGAGTCACATTTACGATGGTTTGATTCTATGCTTGAAAATGATAGTTGCCAATACTTCATTTACGAAAGAAATGGACAGCCCTTTGGTGTACTGTCCTTTTCAGAAATTGACATGAAAAATAAAAAGGCTTTTTGGGCTTTTTACTCAGGAGATACGAGTGTCAGAGGTGTTGGCTCTGAGATGGAGAAGCTAGCGTTAGATTATGCATTTAATACATTGGGCTTAAATAAACTTTGCTGTGAAGTCCTAGACTTTAATACTAACGTGATTGATTTTCATCGAAAATTTGGGTTTAAGATAGAAGGTATTAGACGTCAAGACTACGCAAGAGATGAAAAACTTTATGATATATACCAGCTTGCCATCTTTAAAAAAGATTATATTAAGACTCAAAAGAGCAAGCCAGTTGAGTTAGAAAAAAATTATAGTTGGAAGTTTAAGTTCACAGAGGATGAAATAAATAGTTTTGCCGAGCTATCTGGAGATAAAAATAAAATCCACTTAGATCAGGATTTTGCTGTTAAGCAAGGATTCAATAATAAGATAGCTCATGGAGCTCTATTGTTGGCTGAGATATCGAAAGTAGCTGCTATGGATTTTCCTGCGAATAACCCCATATACCTGTCTCAAACAGTTAAATATCAAGCGCCTGTATATCCTGACAAGCAGTTGATAGGAGAGGCGACTTTGAAAACGCAAATTGGTAGGTTTGTAATTATAGAATACAGAATATACCAAGATAGTGAATTAGTTGCTTCATGTGAATCAGAGTTCTTAATAAATTCATAAGTTTCAAGTTTAAAATGGATTACCAGATATGGCTAACAAATTCAAATTACGTAAAATTACCACATCTGATTATCCATCTTTAATGCAGTGGCGAAATGATCCTAGAGTTCGCAACTATATGTATACTCAACATGTAATAACAGCTGCAGAACATCAAACTTGGATCAATAAAATTACAACGGATGATAGCTATCACCCCTTAATACTTGAATATAACAAAGAGCTTTTAGGCTTTGTAAACATTCATCAAATTGCTCAAGGTGGTATTGCTGACTGGGGTTTCTACACCTCTCCAGATGCTCCCAAAGGAACAGGCTCTAAGCTTGGTGAACAAGCTCTAGATTATGCATTTAACACATTACAGCTCCATAAGCTATGCGGTCAAGCTCTAGACTTTAATAAAGCCTCTAGAAAGTTTCATCAAAGATTAGGATTCAAAAAAGAGGGTGTTTTAGAGCAGCATCACTTTGACGGTCAAAAATATTATGATGTGATATGCTTTGGTTTACTTGCTAGCGAATATCACCTAATAACAAATAATGAGAGTTAAATTATGTCTAATATCCCTAGTATAAATATTGCTGGGCGTCGAATTGCAACTGATGCCGCACCTTATATTATTGCCGAGTTGTCTGCAAACCATAACGGTAATTTTGATACTGCTTTAGAAATCATCAAGCAAGCTAAAGTCGCAGGTGCTGATGCAATCAAGTTACAGACCTATACTGCTGATACGATCACCCTAAACAGTGATGCAGAAGAATTTAAAATTCATGGGGGTTTATGGGATGGCGAGACTCTGTATAGTCTTTATGAAAGAGCTCACATGCCATGGGATTGGCACAAGCCTTTGTTTGAATATGCCCGTGAGTTAGATATCACTATGTTTAGCTCTCCTTTTGATAATACAGCTGTGGATCTACTAGAAGACCTGAATGCGCCAGCTTATAAGATAGCCTCTTTTGAAGCCATCGATTTGCCCTTAATCCGTTATGTGGCGAGTACTGGTAAGCCAATGATTATATCAACGGGTATGGCGGACGACGAAGAGATACAAGAAGCAATTGATGCAGCACGCTCTGGCGGCTGTAATGAGTTGGCTATACTACATTGTGTCAGTGGCTACCCTGCTCCAGCAGAAGACTATAATTTACGCACTATTTTAGATATGAGAGAGCGTTTTGGGTTAGTAACAGGTCTGTCTGATCATACCATTGATAATACAACAGCAGTTACCAGTGTAGCTTTAGGTGCGTCTATCATTGAAAAGCACTTTACCTTAGACCGCAATGGTGGTGGTCCTGATGATAGTTTCTCGCTTGAGCCTGAAGATTTAGTTGCGTTGTGCCGTGATAGTAAGACTGCTTGGCAAGCGCTTGGTTCAGTTAACTATGGTCGTAAATGCAGTGAACAAGCAAATGTTAAGTTCCGTCGCTCGTTATACTTCGTTAAAGACTTGAAAGCAGGCGACGTTATCACCGAAGATGCTGTCCGTAGTGTGCGCCCCGGCTTTGGACTTGCACCTAAGTTTTATGATGAGGTTATTGGTAAGAAAGTTTTGGTTGATGTCAAGAAACATACGGCTGTTAAACAGAGACTGGTAAAAACCAGCTCAAATTCATAAATATGCCTATTAGAAACAATAGACGTGAATTAACAAGCTATTAACACACCAAATAAATTGTAATAATCTAAAACCAATATCTATAACTTCACCATAAAGGTTTAAATTTTTTTCATTATCTTAGACACCTATTCAAGAATTTACGCTTCAAATTACTCTAAATTACTGCGTAAAAAGGTCTTTATGATAATCAACTTGCCTCTAATATTAATAAATTTACAGATACAGAAAAAACGTAGGAATACCAGCTGACCAAAACAAACACACGAGGGAATCAATATGTTGGAAACAAAATTCTTAGTTATAGGTGCAGGTATAAGCGGCCTATCATTTGCTAGTCGTATCAATAGTGACGACTACATAATTTGCGAAGCGGATAAAGAAATCGGAGGGTATTGCAAAACCATTAAGCAAGATGGATTTACCTGGGATTACTCCGGTCACTTCTTTCATTTCAAGCGTCCTGATATAGAACAGTATTTAGTGGATAATATGGATGCCCAAAAAATTTTTAAGGTGCAAAAAGAAAGTAAAATATACTGGAAAAAAGGTTGGGTAGACTTTCCCTTCCAAAAGAACATTCATCAATTGCCAAAAGATGATTTTATTGACTGTATTCATGGGTTACATTTTCGTCCAAAATCAGATCCTACTAACTTTAAGGATATGTTGTACTCTAAATTTGGAAAGGGTATATCAGAGAAATTTTTAATCCCGTACAATGAAAAGCTATATGCCACTGACCTTGAAAATTTAGACTTGAACGCAATGGGTCGTTTTTTTCCTTACGCCGACACTGACCAAATTATCAATAACTTTAAGAACCCTGATAACGATAGTTACAACAACACTTTCACTTATCCTGAGGGTGGCGCTATCGAATACGTTAAAGCCTTGGCTAAGAATGTAGACAAGAAAAAAATACTTTTAAACGAGAAAGTCCTATCAGTAGACCCAATAAATAAAACAGCTCAAACGACCCATAGGCGAATAAAATACCAACATATTGTCAGTTCTGCACCTTTGATAAAACTACTAGAGTTAGTAGGACTTGAATATCATAAGCCGTCTTTTACTTACAATAAAGTACTCGTCTTTAATTTAGGCTTCGATAAGAAAGGGGTTGATCAATTACATTGGGCTTATTTCCCTCAGAAAGACCTGTGCTTTTATCGGGTAGGATTCTATGATAACATTATGGATCAAGCACGATTGAGTATGTATGTAGAAATAGGTCTAAATAATAATGTTGAGCTATCAAACGCTGATATTAAGAATTACAAGGATGAAGTTATTTCAGATCTGAAAAAATCAGGCTTAATAATCGATCATGAATTAGTGTCATGGCATCAGGTTGTTATGGACCCTGCCTATGTACATATTACTGAAGAGTCGATAAAAGAAACATTACGTGTTAAAAAAGTCCTAGTTAACCAGAACATTCACTCTATTGGCCGCTATGGAAGTTGGACGTATTGCAGTATTGAAGATAATATTATTGAAGCTTGGGATTTAGCAGATAACTATAATGCGTTAGCTTGATATAGAGGTTTTAATTGAATACTAAAAAAAATGTGCTTATAGCAGCTCAAACACCTTATCAGTTTTTTTCGGCAGTCCTAATCACTTCTCTTCTAATTGATAGTGGGTCTAAAGTTTCTTTATTACTAATAGATCCTGCTTTAAAACAATTCTATTTCAGATGTAAAGATAGTAGTATTTTTGAAAAAGTGCAATATGTCGAAATTAATAAAAGAGAGGTAAGTCTTAGATCGAACAAACTAACAAATAAAATCAAAAGACTGTTAAAGTTAAAAAAAATAGAAAAAGATATCAAAAACAACCTAATCGATTGTAATTTTTCAAATGTCATTGTTTTCTCAGATAACCATGATATTACTGCTTACTTACTGTATGCAGCTAAAAAATTTATAAATGCAAAGACCACAATGGCTGAGGAAGGAACGACTGTATTTTTTTCATATAAAAGACTCAAACTAGGTATTATTAAATCTTATGCAAGAAAAATAATAGGTTTTTCCAATTATCGTGGTTACAGCATAGGTTGGTCACCTTACATTGATACCATCATTGTTTCACTACCATCATTAGTTCATGATGATTATAAGCAAGATAGAACAGTTTACTCTTATCCAAATGGCGAAATCCCTAATAAAGTGATTAGTTTATTTAGTAAGCTATCAGGACTAGGTGAATATCCAATAGATACAATAGCTGAAGATATCGTTTTCCTCGGCCAACCCTTTACAGAGCTCGGAATGTGGGATAAGTCTACTGAGGAAAAGCTTCTAGACTGTTTAGATAATTCTAAGGTTTCTAATAGGATATGTATTAAACCACACCCTTTTGAAACAGCAGAGAAATATAAGTATTTAAACAATATATCTCTTATGGATGGCTATTTATTTAATTTCCCGGCAGAAGCCATTTTCTTCAGATTAAAACCTAAACTTATTATCTCTGTTTTCAGCTCAGCTTTAATAAACTATTGTTTGAGGTATAAAAGAATGGGGATATTCATGGCTTTTGAAGATCTAAATAACGAACAAAACTCGTTTATTATGAATAACTTTAGTGACAACAAATATATCCGAATCGTAAAGTCTGTCGATGAGCTTGAAGAAGCATTGAACTCTAATGATTTGTTTAAACCTATCACATATGATAACAATCAAGAAGGTTCTCCTTGCTTGTGGAGCCATTCAATACATTCAGCCCTCAGTATAGAGCAGTGAAAAAGGTATAATTTTTTTATGAGAATAACATATTTATTAGGTAGCATAGGTTTTACAGGTGGTAATGTAGTACTTTTTAATCATATGGAGGCATTGGCTCAGGATGGGCATGATGTTGTCATGATTACGCCTTTCAGTACTACAAAATGGCACCCAGGAATGTTATCAGAGATATTTAACAAAAGAGAACTAGGCTATGCAGGCCTGTGGGGTCTACTAAAAAGCACACAAAAAAAAGTACGAAGCCATGCTCCATTGCTTGAAAATAAAATATCATCACTACTACGTGGGGATGCATACAGCTATTCATTCAAGATAACCCAAAACTTATTATCCAGATGGGAGCCATCAGATATAACAATTGCCACTCATAGTATTACTGCTCATGCGGCGGCGCTATTATCTAAAGAAACAAAGGTCTTTTACCATATGCAAGGTTATGAACCTTGGTTTACTGAAGATATAGACTACAAAAGAATTGCTAGCTTAAGCTACACATACCCTATTAATCTAATTGCCAATTGTCAGTGGTTACGTAATAAAATTAGTCAAGAGACGGGAAGGGATCCAAACAGTATCTCATTAGTACGACCTGGACTAGACCATAAAACTTTTTACCCAAGGAACAGAAACCTACGTAACGATAATTCTAGAATAAAGATAGTATCTTACGCAGATAGCAGACCTTTAAAAGGTTGGAGTGAAAGCAAGGCTGCAATGAAAAAGGTTTTTCAGCAACTTGAATCTAGTTACGAAATAGAGTGGCATGTTTTTGGCTCTATTAACGATGATAACTTTGATTACCCGATCAATTATCATGGGTTTCTATCTCATGAAGAGCTTTCAGCCTTATACTCTGAAGCAGATTTTATTTTTGTTCCTTCATGGTTTGAAAGCTTCCCTCTGCAACCTGTTGAAGCGATGGCTTGTGGTGCAGCTGTAATTACTACTAATATTGGTACTGAAGATTATGCACGCGATGGTGAAACCGCCCTTGTAATTGAGCCAAAAAATATTGAAGCTCTAGCTCAGGCTATCTTAAAGCTTATAAAAGATGATAACTTAAGAAATAAACTGTCTGTTAATGGTTTATTGGAAGCTAAAAACTATACATGGGAGCAGTCGGCAGACGAAATTAAACGCTCATTAGGATTGGTAAAATAAATGCTCTAATTATTAGTTAAATAGCTATATAGAAACTCCATTAGTATCTGCTACACCACCCTAAAAGCTGATGCCCTGAACTCTGTTTATCTAATACAGTTATTCATGAATGCAATCTTAATGTAAGTAGTAGATACTGGAGTCTCTACAAATACAAGCTACTTTTATCTATGTATAAAACTATCCAACTTCATATATGCTAATAACTAAACTCTACTCCTTAGTCTGTATATGAGTTTAATCGCATTTAGTCTAGATAATATATGGCCTTATATGGATTAATTATAAATCTGCATTAATTGTAAATATTCCAGGTATCTGAGTCAAAGTTATGATCTAGGAAAAACTACACAAATCCATTGTTATAGTGTCATCATGACAGTTAATACTTTATTCATTACCCATAACCAAAGAGTATATTAGTTTTCCACTCTATACTGACACCACATTTATATGATTTCTCACTAATAGGTTCAGTAAGCTCGGCAGATAAGCTACTTAAACGGAAAACAAATGCTAGTATATTATTTCATTAATATTGCTTACTTATTCGACGTATCGGTTATATAACCCAAGAAAAACTATGTAGGAGTTTTTGTGGATAATTTCTTATTATTAAATATGGATAAATCATTAATTAGATGAGCTTTTACAGTTGATGCAAGATTCGCAAATAAGTTACCGATTCAAAGCAGAGCTGCCGTTCTCTTAAATCAAGTATGCTGAAAGTAATAATGAATAAGGCCTATATATGAAAGTCCTAGCACTTACTAAATACTCTAGAATTGGCGCAAGCTCTCGACTAAGAACTCTGCAATATCTGCCTTTACTTGAAGAGCAAGGCTTTGAGTTCACGGTTCAGAGCCTCTTTGATGACGATTACCTTAAAAACCTATATAGTCGAAATGTGCGTTCAAAAGCAGTCTTAGGTAATTTGTACTCAAAGCGTTTGCTAACTCTTTTTACTGTAAAAAACTATGATGTCATTTGGATCGAAAAAGAGATTTCTCCTTATTTGCCCGCGTTTGCTGAGAAGGCTTTGGCTTTACTAGGCATCAAGTATGTTGTAGATTACGATGATGCAATTTTTCATAATTATGATCTTTCTAATAATAAATTGGTTAAATTTTTCTTAGCTAACAAAATCGATAAAGTAATGAAAAATGCAAGCTATGTTCTTGCTGGTAACAGTTATCTGGCAGAACGCGCAAGATGGGCTGGTGCGAAAAAAATCCAGCTATTACCTACTGTAGTGGATCATCTGAAATACAAAAAAAACAATCGATCAGACCAAAATGTTTTGACAGTAGGCTGGATTGGTTCACCGTCTACCCAAAAATATGTGATTGAGATTTTACCTGAATTGTTAGCAGCTTATCAGGAGTACCCGTTTCGTTTGTTATTAGTGGGTGCAACTGCTGATATAAGTAATGAGCTGATAGGTTTAGATGTAGATATTCGTGATTGGCATGAACAAACTGAGGCAGACCTTATTGGTCTCATGGATATAGGTATTATGCCGCTAAAAGATGGTCCTTGGGAAAAAGGTAAATGTGGATATAAGCTGATTCAGTACATGGCTTGCGAGGTACCTGTTATCGCTAGTGATGTAGGTGTCAACAGCGAAGTTATTGAAGGTGATGCGGCTGGTCTATTAGCTCGAAAGCAGTCGGACTGGTCTCAGGCGTTATTAAAATTACTAGCATCTGCTGAGCTGCGTCGGAACTACGGTAAAGCGGGAAGGGCGATAGTAGAAAATAAATATTCAATAGAGGCTCAGTTGCCTGTACTCACAAAAGTACTAAACAGTTTAGCGAAGTAAATTATGATTGACTTATCTTCGAGCCCTCTACAGATCATTACCGCATTCTTTGTATTTCTGTTTGGATGCGTTTTAGCCTTACTGTTACGAAAACCATTTCAAGCTAAAACAAGCCGAGTTTTAAGCCTATATATTTGGCATTCGTTATTTTCTATCGTTTATTTAGTGTATGCCTCTAATTTTGGAGGAGATGCTATTACATACTATAGAGCCAGCTTTTTACCTGACTTGGAATTTGGATTTGGTACTGTTGGTTTGTGGCTCTTGACATCTTTATTTTCTCAAGGTTTTGGGCTCTCTTTAATAGGTACCTTTCTTGTTTTTCAAATTTTTGGGTTTATCGGTTTATTAGCATTTGATGCTGCGCTAAGAGAAGTAACACAATACAAATCTCGTCAGATACGCCATTTGGCTACCTTAATTGTCTTCTTACCTTCTATTAGTTTTTGGTCAGCCGCAATTGGTAAGGACTCTTTATCTTTTATGGCAATGGGCCTAGCACTATGGGCCGCCATGAAGATTAAGCGACGCGCATTGTTGATGGTGGTTGCTGTACTGGTTATGCTGTTTGTGCGACCACATATTGCGGGGATGATGGTCATTGGCTTAGCAAGCTCTATTGTATTTCAACGTAGAACGCCAATTCTTCAACGCATCATTTTTGGTACAGCGGCTCTTGCTGCAACGGCAGTATTGGTACCTTTAGGGTTAAATTATGCTGGAGTCGGTGAAAATGCGACTTCTAGCGATGTTATGAGTTACATTGAGGGACGTGAAGGACAAAACTTACAAGGCGGTTCTAGTGTGGATATTGCAAATATGAGCTTCCCTATGAAGTTATATACCTATTTGTTTCGTCCCATGCCCTTCGAAGCGAATAGTATATTTTCACTGTTGGCTTCAGTAGATAACATCATATTGCTATTTTTATTTATTGCAGGTATTAGGGCTGCCTTAAAAAAGAAACTACCGAGCAGATTTTCTGAGCATAATAGGATATTTTTATGGATATACTCCTTTTTAGTTTGGATTATTTTGGCACTAACTACTGCTAACTTAGGTATTGCTATGCGACAAAAATGGATGTTTGCGCCTATACTTATATTCTTATTTATTTCCTTAATCGGAAAAGAAAGGAAAACAAAAACCGTTTTAGGTACAGAGCGCACGGATACCAGTTTTCCTCAAAATACAGCAAGGCTAAAATAACCAATGAAATTCCTAATCATCGCCAGTTACCCTGCATCCATTTTACAATTCCGTGGCGCTCTTATTGCTGCTATTAAAGATGCAGGGTTTGAAGTGCATATCGCCGCGCCTGACTTTGGCGACTATCCTGATGAGCAGCAAGCGCTAAAAGATTTGGGTTATCGTGTACATAATATTGCCATGCAGCGCACAGGTACCAATCCCAAAAAAGACTTAAAAACCATTATTGAGCTGTATCGCTTGATGGCGAAAGTTAAGCCTGATTATGTGCTGGGTTATACCATCAAACCGGTTATTTATGGTTCGCTCGCTGCTAAGCTTGCCCGTGTGCCACATATTTTTGCGCTGATAACAGGACTTGGCTACGCCTTTAGTGGGGCAGAAGAAAAAGGGTATAAAAAGTCTAATCTGCAAAAAGTGATGCATCAGCTGTATGCCGCAGCATTACTGACCACAGATAAGGTGTTTTTCCAAAATCCTGATGATCAAGCGCTATTTAAAAAAATGGGTATTTTAAAACCATCAACACCCAGTACGGTGGTCAATGGTTCAGGCGTTAATGTATCAGAATATAGCGTTGCGCCATTGCCGACAGAAAACGACGTGCCTGTACCGCGATTCTTGCTCATTGCGCGTTTGCTTGGCGCAAAAGGGGTACGTGAGTATGCTAAGGCAGCAGCTATCATTAAATCTCGTCATCCTAATGTGCGGTTTGACTTGGTAGGCTGGGTTGATGACAATCCTGATGCGATTGAGCAGCGTGAGCTGGATGCGTGGATTGAGGATGGTTTGTTTAATTTTTTGGGTAAGCTCAACGATGTAAAGCCTGCCATTGCAGACAGCTCAGTCTATGTGTTGCCCTCTTATCGTGAGGGAACGCCGCGTACTGTGCTAGAGGCTATGGCCATGGGTCGACCAATCATTACGACGGACGCACCAGGTTGTCGTGAAACAGTGATTGATGGTTATAACGGTTACCTCGTTCCTGTTAAAGCGGTAGAAGAATTAGCGGCTGCGATGGAACGTTTTATCGTTAATCCCGAGCTTATTATTGAAATGGGTAAGGCGTCACGCCAATTAGTAGAAGAAAAGTTTGATGTGCATGCTGTCAATCAATCCATGCTAGAAGCGATGGGTTTATAATTTATATAGTAGGGTCATAGGAAGAAGAATGATAAAACGCCTTTTCGATATCACTGCTGCAACTACAGCTTTAGTAGCCTTATCTCCGGTATATGCCATCACTGCTTACAAGGTTAAAAAAAACCTAGGCTCGCCAGTGCTATTTCGTCAAAAACGCCCAGGTTTAGACGGCAAGCCGTTTGAGATGATTAAGTTTCGTACCATGAAAGATGCCATAGATAGTGATGGCCATCCTTTGCCTGATAGTGAGCGCTTGACTGACTTTGGTAAAGCGTTGCGCAATAGTAGTTTGGATGAACTGCCTGAGCTGTGGAATGTCGTCAGAGGCGATATGAGCTTAGTCGGACCACGCCCGTTATTGATGGAATACCTACCGCTATATAGTAAAGAACAAGCGCGTCGTCATGATGTACGCCCTGGGATTACGGGTTATGCGCAAGTGAATGGACGTAACGCTATTGGTTGGGATAAAAAGTTTGAGCTCGATACATGGTATGTAGATAATCAGTCATTGTGGTTAGATATCAAGATATTGTTTAAGACAGTAAAAAAAGTGGTTGTTAAAGATGGTATTAGTGCTGACGGCGAAGCGACAATGAGTAAGTACACTGGCTCTCAAGACCACTCAGCTGTAGAAAATAGCTATGAGTAAAGTATTTGCCGTCTATGGTGCCTCAGGCTGTGGTCGTAGCTTAATGCCGGTAGCCGCTGATCAATTACAAAGATTAGATGCTCAAGCAGATAGCCAAATCGTATTTATTGACGATGCATTAGAGGAGGATACTAATGTCAACGGCTATACAGCGATGAATTATGCAAAATTTAAAAGTATAGATAGTGATGATAAGTTTGTCCTGATTGCCATTGCTAATAGCAGCATTCGTCAAAAAATTGCAGATAAA